>Ga0209628_10002350_pt1 | contig 12785 bp, 9 predicted proteins | sample TergutCu122P4_FD_187285 | JGI IMG/M metagenome (GOLD analysis project Ga0209628, IMG submission 187285) | Cubitermes ugandensis P4 segment gut microbial communities from Kakamega Forest, Kenya - Cu122 P4 (SPAdes) (version 2) | ecosystem: Host-associated > Arthropoda: Insects > Digestive system >...
CGTACAAGGGTACGACTTTTATTTGCTTGTACACGGCAAAATTTTCGAGCGATGTGCGTATGCCGTATTCCGATTTTTTTTCTTTTATAAACAGGTGCATACTTTGCATTTTACCCTGTTTGCCCGATTTTACTTCTATCGGCACGATTTCCATATCTTTTTGCACAACAAAATCGACTTCGGCACGAGCGTTTTTTTCTTCACGTTGCCAATAAAAAAGTCGTGTTTGCTGATAATACGAACTTGATTTCAGCAACTCCAATCCGGCAAACATTTCGGCAATGCCGCCTTTATTTATTGCGTCGAAATCGTCATTCAACAAAATATCAGACAGTTGCAATCCGAGTAAACGTTGAAAAATACCTGTGTCTATCAACATTAATTTGCGAAATTTAGGATTAATTTCCGCACCAAGCGGCAATCCGTTTGCCGACGTGTGCATAACAGGAATGACCAAACCTGCCATTATCAGCAATTCAACGGCATTTTTCATTTGAAATGCCGAATAAATTTGCTCTTTGTCGGCATAAACAAATTTGTTGCCCATTTGCCTGAGTACGCTATCAAAAGCGGCTGTAATTTGCACTGTTTCAATACGTTTCCTATATTTTGAAAAATCATCTCGCAGGGAAATTATCAAATCGTCGAGTATTTGCTGACATTTTCGCAAATCCCTGTTTATCACATATTTAGCAACAGCTGCCGGCATTCCGCCCGTGAGCATAAAAAGTTTCAAAAAATAGAGTGCCCTTTTGTGTACGGTTTCGTCTATCGGATTTTCCGGATTGGCGCATTTTATCGCTTCCAAAAGTCCGAAATTGCCGTTTGCTTCCAAAAATTCGGCAAACGAAAACGGATACATAAACAGCGACCGGATTCTACCCACACCGAACGAAGGAATTTCTTCCAGCGCAAATTCGAGCAGCGAACCAGCGGCTATGACGTGCAGTTCGGGCATTTTTTCATAAAAAAAACGCAGCGACGAAATGGCGGGAATACACGCTTGAATTTCGTCGAAAAATACCAATGTTTTGCCCGGAATTATCGGAATATCGTAAACGGAATACAGTTTTTCGCACAGCAATTGCGGGGTCAGGTTTGAATTTTCGAACATTTCTCTCGCAACGCTTTCCTCTTCGAAATTTATTTCAAGAAAATGGTCGAATTTTTTTGCCAAATTTTGCACTGCCGACGATTTTCCGATTTGTCTTGCGCCACGCAGTAAAATGGGTTTATTTCTATCGCTGTTTCGCCATTCCAATAACTCTTTATCTACGAGCCGATTAAAGTATTTCATTTCATTTTTCACAACCGAAAATCAGAGTTTCACTAAAGAAATCGTAGGCAAAGATAGCACTTTCACTTCATTTTTCCAAACCGAAGTCAATTTTTCATTTCAAAGCACTAAATCAGACATTCAGCTTGTTGTTTGATAATTTTTGCAGGATTTCAAGCGATTATCACATTGTTTATCAATACATTACAATATCTGTTTTGGGGCGGTTCGTTTTTCTGCCCGTAATATAACGTATTAACATAATACCATACTTAAAAAATTACTTTTTTAATTGTTTCTTTTTCCACGTTTATTTGTATTCTTATCCAGAATCATGAAACAATTACATCTAAAATCCTATCTACTTCTTCAATGCTTAATTCATAGTATAATGGCAATCTCAACAAACAATCAGAAAACCTGTCTGAGTTCAGTAATTTCTCACCTCTATACATATCTTTAAAATAAGGACTAGAATGCAAACTTAAATAATGAAAAACAGCAAATATATTTTTTTTCTTCAACTTTGCGATCATCTCAGTTCTGTGTTCCAAAGATTCAAATATCAAATAAAACATATGTGCATTATTAGTCGCATAATTTGGAGTAACAGGTAATTGTAGATTTAATTTGCTTTGCCACTCAATCAAATTTTCATAATAATAGTTCCAAATCTTTTTCCTTTTTTGCTGGATTATATCTAAATTTTCGAGTTGTGCAAACAGAAATGCCGAAATTAATTCTGATGGTAAAAATGAAGAACCAACATCTACCCAGCCATATTTGTTAACTTCTCCTCTAAAAAATTCTGCCCTATTTGTTCCTTTTTCCCAAATAATCTCAGAACGTCGAATAAATCTTTCATCGTTTACAGCTAACATCCCTCCCTCTCCGGAAATTATATTTTTAGTCTCATGAAATGAAAAAGTTCCCAAATGCCCTACACCTCCTAACGCCATACGTTCACCTGTTTTTGATGAAATGTAGTAAGAGTCTATACCCTGCGCTGCATCCTCAATCACAATCAGATTATGACGATTTGCGATATCCGCTAATGCATCCATATCGCACGCCACCCCTGCATAATGTACGGGTACAATGGCCTTAGTTTTAGGTGTGATTAAATCTTCAACTTTAGAAGCATTGATGTTGGGGTTATCATATTCACTATCAGCAAATACAATCGTCGCACCTTGTCTAACAAAAGCCAATGCTGTAGACACAAATGTATAGCTTGGCACAATAACTTCATCTCCGGGTTTAATGTTCGCTAACATTGCTGTCATTTCAAGAGCATCAGTACAAGACGATGTTAGCAAACACTTCTTAAATCCATAGTTTTGCTCAAAAGACTCCTGACATTTTTTTGTAAAAAGACCATTCCCTGATATTTTTCCTGTACTTACTGCCTCTTCTATATATTGCAGTTCTTTTCCTGTAAGAAATGGCTTATTGAAAGGGATGTACTTATTTATTTCCATATGTGATAAATATTTACTTTGTTTACAATCTTATATTCATTTTTTTCATAAAATCCACATGCTGATAAATTCGATAATTGAGTAGCTACCGAAACTGTATTACATCCTCTTTTTATCGCTTCGCATTCAATAGTTTTTAACAAACTGCTACCAATTGATTTACCTCGATGCCCATCTTCGACAGCAATTAATCCTATTTCTGATTTTTGACCGGCATACTTCGCAGTGACTAAGCCTATAATATTTTCTTGTTCCTGATAGACAAATATATCATCCGCAATCGTACCATTCAGAGTATTGTCAATCCATTTTGTATATAATTTCACAAAATCTTGAGTTGAAAACTTCGGATCAATCCGGTATCTTGAATATTCTCCGCTGGCAATAGCCAATGAATACAATGTGTCCAAACTTTTCACTTCAGAATTAATATACTTTTTACAATTCCTCGAATCTATTTGCGATGAGAAGAGTGTTTTTTGATATACAACTTTGGTGTCTTTTAACGATTCTTCAACAATTGGATTATGTCTATGCTCAACATTTTTTTCGAATAAATAAATTAAATCATAAGAACTTTTTGCAATAAAATCATTTATTTCTTCGTAAAATGCTAAATCAATCTGATCAACAACAACCCTGCCTATTTCTTTTTTAAAGAAATGTGAATCCCAATCTAATTTTTCAACAACAATCATTTTACTCCATCTAAATTAAGTAACTAATCGGAAAGGACTGTAAAAATATTTTCAATTAACTCTTCTTTCTTCATTCGCAAAGACATCTCATAACAATTTTTTCTAACCTCATCCTGCTGTTCTTCATTTAAGTCCAACAGGTATCGAATTCCACGATATAATCCTTCGCTATCGCCCAACTTAACCAACATTCCTGTTTTTCCGTTAATAATAACATCTCCACAGACTCCGATTTCAAAAGCAGCGACAGGAGTACCACACATGATAGATTGATTAACCATCGTCGGGCCACTGTCCGCAATACTGGAGCACACAAATAAATCGGAAGCCTGATAGGCGTTTGCTAATGTTTCCATATTTACCAAACCAAGCATTTTTTTGGGAATTTCAATGTCATTTAATATATCTTCGGGAATTTTGCCTGCCACCAAGAGTAAAATATTCGAACAATCGTCTTTAGCGAGGGACAACAATGCTTCTTTTAAAAATTTAAACCCTTTTCTTGGCATTTCAAATGAAGCCGCACCGAAAAAAATAATTTTTTTATTTATATCCAAACCCAGTTTTTGCCGAGCAATTGACTTGTCTTGAATACAAAACAATTCGCTATTATTGGGAAAGAAAAATTTATATTTTTTATAGTTTTTGAATACTGCACTCGAAGAAACCTGAACGTATTGTTCTAATGAACTTGTGATGATTTTTAAATCTACATCCTTTAAGTTTTTTATCTTTTTCTCCAAGGTTTTGCATGCGAATCCATTATGTCTACTCGAAGATATCGCAGGGCAAGGATTACAATCAATTTGATAGTTAGTGCAATCAAATGAATAACTGCATCCTCCTGTCATGGGCTTCATATCTACCAATATCCAAATTATGGGAACTTTATAATAGTCGTAAAGTTTTTTAACACTTCCGGTAGTGAGAAGTCTATAATCAAACAAAATGAAAATATAATCGGGTACAATATTTATTTTACTTTTAATGTGTTCTATATTGAAGTAATCGGCATTTTCATTGATATCTTGATAATATTGATATTTATATTTAGTATTCAAATAGAGATGTCGATAACAAAAAGACCTCAACGCCTTAACATACCAGTCCAATCTATTTGAGAAAGTATAATAGAGTTTAATAGTTTTGGGGTTATTCGTTCGTTTTGATGCATTCGTAGTCAACAAAATTGTGTTTATACCAATTTTGTTTAAAGCATCATTAATATGTGTGGCCAAACCTGAATATCCGGAAAAGAATAATGCATTCATAATTAATCAGATAATGTTCGTTTTATTCATTTGCTTTTTTACTTAAAGCATACTTTATAGAATATTAATTTTTTTGTCGCCCTTAATGAAATAACAAGTGAATTGTTAAATTTGAGTTCTAAAAAATCATTTTAAACATGACTTGATAACACTCAATTGATAATACGGATTATACTTCGAATCAATTATTTTATAGCAATTTTGACGGATTATTTCTCTATCTAAACGCAATTGAAACCAATTTTGAGTTGTCTCTATCAATGAGTTTATGTTGTTTTGCTCGAAAAAATCGCCTGTTTTTCCCTTTTTTATCGCTTCAAATTCAGGCATTTGGTAAGCAAAATTGTTGTGCGTAATTACTGGACACCCATAGGTCATTGCGTGCATTGCCGTTAAACCTACATTGCCGGGCGAAACACATAAATCGGCATTGTAAATTAATTTTGACAATTCCTGCTCATTATAAGTTGCTCCATAAAACCAAACATTATTTTCAACATCAAGTTTTTGCGCCAAATCCGACAATTCAGTTTTCATCTCTCCAGCACCTATAAAAGTTAAATTGTATTTTTGCTCTTGTTTGTTTAATTCAGACAATGCTTGTAATAGCATATCTAATTGTTTAACCTTGGTTAAGCGACCAACAAAAATCAAATTATAGTAATCGTTCTTGAAATGATCCTTAAAAATATCAGATTTTACAATGTTCTTACGAATTTCTATTTGTTCGTCATAAGCCAATGAATTATAAATAACATGCAATTTCTTCTCTTCAAATCCTTCTTTTATCATCAATTGTTTTGTATAATCGCCATATAAAAATATGCCATTAGCTAATCCGAAAAATATCTTTTTGAGAATTTTTTTTATATTCGATTCTTTTCCATACCAACCATGCGTCCAAAAATATATTTTCTTATGGAAAACCAATTTATTTAATATCAATATTAACCAAGTGGAAACACAAAAAGGTTCGCCTGTTAAAATGTAATGAGTGTAATCTTCTTTGAACAACGAAATAACTCCTTTTTGCCAATACAATGGTAATTTGATAAAGACTTTGTTTTGAACTTCTTTTTTGAAGTTTTCCAATAAAGAATGATCCATTTTTTTTATGTCTCCCAATTTATCTCCAGTGAAGAAATCACACTTCAGTTCCTTATCCATCAACATAAAGATATTGGTGCGATAATGCGGTGCGTAGTTACCTATAAGACAAAGTTTATTCATAATGATTTCAATTTATTACTACTAATATTTTTTTTATAAAAAGAATTTCCTGCTAATAATGTAAGTACAATAGAAACATTCAATATGGGATTTGAGTAATACGCGCCTGAAAAAAAAGAAAGAATTAAATATTGTATTGACACCAACCCTATCCAGAACTTCTCAGAATCAAGTACAACTAACATACGAGTATAATATATAACTCTAAATAAAACATATAAAAAAAGGATTAATCCAATAATACCAAACCCTAACAATATGTCAAGGAAAATATTGTGTGCATATTGCGGATAATCAGTATTAGACAACCTGGCAAATTGGCTCCCTGTAAGTATATTATCTTGTATCTTGCTCCAAAACCATTGATAAGACTCCGTTCTTTCATTTGCCGACCAATCACTACCATCAATAGTTTCTGTTAATCGTTTTTCAAAAATAGGGGAAACATATCCTATCATGTTTATGAATAATCCATTGAAAACAAATATAACTACCACTAAAGGTATACCAACTTTAAAAGTTGTGCTTAACATGTGTTTACTTTTAAATATATAATAGCATAAGATGGTGATTACAATGGCTAACATAGGTCCACGGCTACCTGTTTGTAATGAAATAAATATACCCAATAACATTGAAAGACCATAAAACAATTTTAAGATTGAATTCTTCCTTTTTGAAGTTGGTCTTTTTAACAAGAATAATGATAATAGAGAGACCAACCCTCCCAATTGAGCGAAACTAATGGGATCCAATGCTGTTCCCATCATTCTATCGGCACTAGTTGTTTCTTTCGAAAATGAAACAAACCCTATAACTAATGTTACAAACCCTATAAATTGTATATATCTTAAACAATAGTGAAAATTTATATTATTAAAACTTTTTATAACCGATATCATTGGAATAAGTACAACTCCTAATGCCATTATCCAAATCTGAGTTTTAAATACTGAAAGAATGTTATAATCTGTACGAATCTCTAAGTCATAAAAGATTCTCAACAAAACCAACACCCAGAATAATAAAAATACTTTAACTGCGACATTTATTTTTATTTTATCTTTTAAATGGAAAAATAGGGTTGCCAAAGAAATTGATAATGCAATAAATCTAAATGGAACAGTAACTATCCTAGTAGTTTCAGCAGAATTCCCAAAAAATGGAATAAGAAACACAGCGACAAGAGGATAACCAATGATAATAATAATCAAATTTAAGTTTGCCAAAAGTGTCTTAATATTTTGTTTTTCTCTGAGCATAAAAATTTACATTATTTATAATTTATTATATTTGCCTATGCATTAGTCTTTTTACTTCATTAAACCACTCTTCCTCCCATCTTTTTTTTGAGAAAGCAGTAATAGCTGTATTATATGCATTTTCCAATATTCTATTGAACTTCTTTGAATCAATTGTAATTGCTATAGATAATGCTTTATACAACTCATCTTCATCAGGATATATTAAAAAACCATTAAATTCGTTTATCAACATATTTGTCATACCTCCTACATGAGTAGCTATTGGAAAACAACCGGCAGCCATAGATTCACATAATGAAAGAGATGTACCTTCCGAATAAAGAGTAGGTACAACTGCAATATCAAAATCATAGTGAAACTTAACACTATCTTCTGACTTAAAAGAAGTGAGAGTTACATTAGGATTATCCTGAAATGCTTCTACTATTGCAAATTTTAAAGGACCTTCACCAGCAAAAGTGATATGAATGTCTTCATGCATTTTTAAGATTCTTTTTGCTGCATTTATAAAAAGGATAGTTCCTCTATAGTCAACAAAACGCCTAGCAAAAATTATCTTTTTTTCTTTCTTTTTCTGAGATACTTTTTTTTCAAAATCCTCTTTTGATATACATGTACTACTATAGTTTGTTATAATAGATATATGATGATTTGCTTTTATAGTACCTAATGTTTTGTACCAATTATAATAATTATAATCAACACAAACTGTATTAATTGAATTGTCAAATCTATTAACATTCTTTATGTTTCGTATTAATTTATTTATAAATTGAAGCTTCGCATTAAAACTCCATGGTTTAGAAAGCATATTTCCTGGGATATCAAAGGCTATCCCATGCTGAATACTAATGACATTTGAAAAAGGAGCATTAATATCTAATTGATCAGTTGCAATGATATAAATATGTTCTGAAGAATAAATATTATCAAAAAGAATTTGATATTTATTTTTTCCAAAATAACTTTTTACAAAAATAGACTTAATTAAAACTCCATTTATTGATGTTTCCTTTTCCTGATCATCAAGTTGATATATAATTACTTCCATATTTCTATTTATAAAAATAGAAGATAAGTCTTTAATGTAAGTTTGAACTCCACCTATTTTAATAGCATTAAGTTCAAAATCGAAATATTTGGATGATACAATAAAAATCTTTTTCATGTTTTTAAAATCTTACAAGTATAGAATTACTAATGATATCTTCTTATTTTTAAAATAAATAACTTGAAATATAAAAATTGGAAGATAGTATGTGTACAATATGAAATTAGATAACTAACAGATAACCCAATTGCCCCTCCATCATAAACATAAATTGTTAAATATACTGTTGTCATTAGTACAACTGCCCATAACGCATTTAAGGAAAAGCCTATCCACATTTTACCCTGACTAGCAATAGCTTGTCCTACTACGTTATTAATTGTTACAAGAACAGTAGAAAAAGCCATTATAAGCAAAGGTAATTTTACTCCTTGAAATCCATTTCCATAAAAATTAGAAATTAATGGAGACATTGCAAAAATCAATATGAATATTAAGCTCGAGATAATAATATTTAACTTCAAGTTTTTTAGAAGAATAATTTTATAATTGACTTTATCATTTAAAGATGATGATAACATTGGTAATATAATTTGCGATAATGCTCCTGGGATAAACAAAATTGTTATGCGCCATTGATTTGCTACATCAAATAACGCCATTTGAATATACCCATCTGATTGATTTACTAATATAGCATTACATAGCCATGTAATTGGGACAACCATTATTCCTGAAAGAACTGCTGGAAGACTAAATTTCCAAAGAATACTAATCTCTTTTAATAATGAATTATCCCATATTTTAATACACTCTTTCTCTCTTATAATTTTTGAGATTGAATATTTATTCAACACCCATAACACAAGAAAATTTGTTCCTAAACCCACTATTGCACCTACTAATCCCCAAATATATGTTGCTGTGATTTGTATAAAAAACGAAATAACTCCAGCCCACAAATTATTTTTCGCGATAGATTTAAAATCTTCAAAACCAGCCAATATTCCGCTTTGAACACCATTTAGAGAACTGAAAAATAGCATCAAGGCCCCTATTTTTATTTCATTCGTCAAGTGCGGTGCATTTATTTGAACTGCTATCTCTAAAGAAAAAACAACAATCACTATAGAAAATAGTAATCCAGAAAAAAAAGCTATGATGTTAGATAAGGTAATAATTTTTAGAACTTTTTGCATATTGCTATGTTTATACTCTGCAATATATTTTGTTGCAGTAAGCCCAAGTCCCATTCCAGCAAATACAGTAAACATATTGACAGTAGACCTTATTATACCAACTTCCCCATAAATTTCAGGCCCAAGCACTCTAGCTATAATAATTGAGGATAATAACAAAAGTCCTTTTGAAACAATTGTTCCAAACAATGACCAAAAAACTCCTGTCGCTATCTTTTTATTTACTTCTGATTTAAATAAATAATCTTTTAATGCAACAGGTAAAATGGAAAATATTTTCTTTGTGAAATCAGAATTCATTTATAAATTTTCAACTATCCGCTTACATGCTTCCCCATCTCCGTAAGGGTTATGTGCCTGCGACATTTGATTGTAAATTGTATTGTCTTTCAAAAGCGAATTAACATTTTTAATAATTTCATCCGCATTTGTACCCACTAGCTTAACAGTCCTTGCTTCGACTGCTTCCGGCCTTTCTGTCGTATTACGCATTACCAATACAGGTTTTCCTAAAGAAGGAGCCTCTTCTTGCACACCTCCGCTATCTGTTAAAATCAAATAGCAGTTTTGCATTAAGTATACAAAAGGTAAATAATCCAAAGGATTTATCAAGTAGATATTTTTTACATCAGAAAGCAGATCATATACTGGCTTTTGTACATTAGGATTCAAATGCACGGGGTAAACAATATCCTTTTCGGGGTGAGCTACAGCAATTTCTTTTAATGCCTTACAAATATTTAAAAACCCATCTCCAAAATTTTCACGCCTATGGCCTGTTACTAAAATATAAGGGCGATTAGTTATTGTATATCCACTCGTAATAAGTGTTTCTTTCACTTGTTTTTTAACTTCTGGGTTACATTGTATTATATCAACTGCCATTAGTAAAGCATCAATAACAGTATTGCCTGTTACAAAGATTTTTTCTTCAGCAATTCCTTCGCTCAATAAATTTTGTCGTGATTGTTCGGTTGGAGCAAAATAGTAATCACAAATTCGGTCTGTTACTTGACGATTCATTTCTTCCGGCCAAGGAGATTGCAAGTTATGTGTTCTCAATCCTGCTTCCACGTGACCTATTTTAATTTGTTGATAAAAAGCAGCTAATCCGGCAGCCATAGAGGTGGTTGTATCGCCATGCACTAACACCACATCTGGCTGAAATTCTTTCAATACATCACGCATACCCAACAACACTTTGGATGTAATATCATACAAATCTTGATTAAGAGCCATAATGTTTAAATCATAATCAGGCTTGATGTCGAAAATATCCAATACTTGATCTAACATTTGGCGATGTTGAGCTGTAACACATATTTTCATCTCAAATATCTTCGGATACATTTGAAACTCTTTTACTAAAGGAACCATTTTAATGGCTTCGGGACGTGTGCCAAATACTAATAGAATTTTTTTCATAAATAGATTATTTTTACCCCTCATTCGGCGTAGTCTTCGACTACGTCGCATAAGGTAGTCGTTTGTAACGACCCTTTCATTATTTGTATATTATTGCTCATTGTTTTTCAATTATTTTCCAATAACCGCCAAAATCTCCTCCTTTTCTGTAAATAACGCCTTCTTTTTTCAATATTTCAATATGTTTTTGTATTGCAGAAGTGCTGATATTTAGCATTTCGAATAATTGTTTTCGAGTAGCTTTGGGGTTTTCTTTTAATATATCAACAATTTTTTGCTGCATTTCAGAAAGTATCTGACCACCTGTCTGACCACCTGTCTGACCACCTTCTATGTTACTATTTTCTTCGGTATCTACAACATTTCGCCAAAAAGTAAGCTTGAAAAACTCATTTTGTTCAAAGCTTGGAGCACGTAAGCCATATTCTTCACATTTCTCCACAATCATTTCAGTACCTGTTCCTACTTGCTCAATAGAACCATACAAATACATTGGGCGTGCCAAAAGTGGATTCGTTGGTAAAGAGCTATGTTGTATTTTTAGCATTTCTATGGTTAAACCATAAGGAAGCTGTCCCGGATTCCAAATTTCAAGTCGATTTTTGAAAAGCATTATCTGCACACTTGCATTGCTTGTATAGTCTCGGTGGCAAATAGCATTCACAATTGCTTCTGTTACAGCTTGCAAAGGTAATTCAAATTCTACATCTGCCAAAACATTTTTATCTCTATCACTTACTTTAGCATTTATGCGCGACATTACAAAACTTACCGCTTGGTCTATCAACTCAAACACATCTCCATCATAAATATGATAGGAAGGTATAGGTTTTTCCACTTTATTTCCGTAAAACTGACAACATTTTACGGAAGAAGTGAGCAAAAATCGCTGAGGGTTTTTAGCAAAAAGCAAAATAGCCGCATTGGTTATTCTATCTTCGGAAATCAAATTCAAATGCGATAATATCCGCTTGTAATCTGTATTTTCATCAAATGGAAAATTACGCTTGTTTTTTGCTCTTGCTACAAAATTCGCAACTTTTTTCTCATCAATATCATTAATTGTTGCTTGACGATTGAAAGTGGCATCAAAAGGAAGTGAGCGAAGGATTTCTTTTTCGTGTCGCTTTTCTGTGTTTTTGAGAAAAATTAGTCTTGTTTTGTGTAATTTTGAAGCTAAGTCGTATTCTCTCTCTGTTGGCGAAATGCCTTCGCCATCTTCATAGCCGTATTTCTCTCCAAAAACACCTAAATAAATATCGCTCTGTTCAACTTCATTCAAAAAAACAGTAGCAGGCGAGTAATTAGCAGCAGGTACATTTTCGAAAATAAAAGGCTCGAAAAATTTACCCAATAAAGCATCAGTCGTTAGGTAATCGAACAACATTTGTCGTTCGACTGCAAATTCTGACTGCACACTGCTTATAAATACTCGTTTTTTCTGCATTATATATTACTATCCTTATTTGTATATTATCATTGTTTTTCAATTATTTTCCAATAACCGCCTTTATCTGCGCCGACTCGTTCTATTAAGCCTTTTTCTTTGAGTTGTTTAATATTCCAAAAGACACCATCCACTGTAACCCCGATAATTTCAGCGATTTTAGCCTGTGAGATTTGAGGGTTAGCTTTAATCAGTTCTAATATTTTCTCCGTAGTTTTCTCTATTACAACATTTTCTCTATCCTCTGAATATATTGTTTTATAGATATTTTGTTGTCAACCTCAATATGTTTTAAAATCTCGGTTTCCATACATTTGTTCATAATATTTTTGATAATCTCCCGAAGTAACTTCTTCCACCCAATCTTCATTTTCGAGATACCAACGGACAGTTTTTTCTATTCCTTCTTCAAATTGCAAGCTTGGCTCCCAACCCAATTCGT
>Ga0209628_10002351_pt1 | contig 12785 bp, 6 predicted proteins | sample TergutCu122P4_FD_187285 | JGI IMG/M metagenome (GOLD analysis project Ga0209628, IMG submission 187285) | Cubitermes ugandensis P4 segment gut microbial communities from Kakamega Forest, Kenya - Cu122 P4 (SPAdes) (version 2) | ecosystem: Host-associated > Arthropoda: Insects > Digestive system >...
GGCTTGTGTGCTTTCCCAGAATCAAATAACAGAAATTGTAATTGATTCTGAAAGTGACGAAGAGAATTACGCATGCAAAGAGTTGAAGCCTCGACCACAATGTAAGTAAAAGAACATGTATATTTACAAGTTTTTTTTAGAAACGTATCTTCTATATTACGCAATAAGGAAATTACAGCATTTTAAGGCATTCTGAGCAATGTCTGATTCATTCCCCACAAACTGCTTTTATTTCACAAATTTATCCAGCTTAGTTCTCGAAATATTCAGGTTTTTCGAAAAGCATGCGCAAAATTTAAATACCCCTGCAGATTAATTCAGTGGGCTGGGATTTACAGATGGGATTTAATTGGTAGCCAAAGGGTTAAATCATTGTTGCCATACAGGTTATTGAAGGTTTTTAGTTTATTCATCTTGAAATATGTGTGCCAAGAACCAACAAAATGCACTTAATTCCACTGGTGTATTTTTTATTGTGATATTTTCACCTACATGTTTCAGCCAGTAATCTGGCCATCTTCAGGGTGACTTTTCTGTTACTAGAATAGTGTGACGAAATGTGTCAAGATTTCTCCACAGTATTAAAATTCATATGATTATTGGTTATAATTTTCTGTAGGATAACAGTATAAAATGATATAAAATAAAATAGACATAATATAGGCCATAAGTTAAAATTATGTAAAGTTTGAAGTGATGTGTACAATCAGTAAGTATGGTGAGGTTTAGTCCAGAGTATGTGATGCTGTGTTGTGTGAATATTAATCATTCCACACAGCTGAACATTTTTATATGCACATTACCTTCATCCACCGTTCCCACAAATGTTATGGAGGCATCACGACCATAATAGTTGGAACGCAGTTGATTCTACCACATGGATTAGGAAACAAATTTACACATCCACTATAATGTTCTTGTGCTATGAATTGTACCACAGTGTCCATTTTGGAGACATGCTGTCTCCATTATCAGGGTTGAGGCAAGGTCAAGAAGTCAAAAAGCACCAAGCTGAGCCCCACCATATATTAGGTTGGTAAGTGTGTGGCTCTATGAATTGTCAGAATCACAGCCTTTGTCAGTAGTATGTACTTAACAGTGTTACTTGTCTGTATTTAATATAGTGTCTAAAATACTGTGAAATGTATACAGTTCTTACAAGATCTCTGCCTTGGCAAGATGTTACAGTCATTGATATATATGTTGTATGTTGTGTGTCTTGGGCTGTCCTTCCATGCTTCTTCCTTAGTGGTCTGTAGATGCTGAATGAGGCTGAGTCACAGCAGGCTGTCACTCATCTTCTTCCATATTTTTGGCCCCACTGTATTGACCCTGAAGATGGGGGGAAAAAAAGAGCAGTCTCCAAAACACTGATTTCAACCCAGTTTTGAAACCTTCATTAAATGTGTGTGCTGTGAAAGCTTAGATTTAATCTTGTAGGGTAGGAAGGAATTTGGAGGCATTTTAGTTTTCACTGCATCCTGTATTTGTATGAAGGTACCTGTTACAGTGTTTCTAACACTGGGTCTGTATATAAGGTGTGCTTAACAAGGTTGAATGACCATGGGTGGATCATGTTTTTGGAACCTGTCATTGTCTACTCACTGTACTCTCCTGAACCTGCACCACAAAACTTGTACCCCACTGTGCAGAGGCAGGGCCACCTGCTAGGCTGTCACTCCTGGACTAAGGCAGCCATTCAACTGGTACTGCATGGCAGCTGACACAAGCGTGTAGCTAATTGAGCAAGGCATTTTCATGGAAACTGTGTCACAGGAATTTTATTAGTGTCACTAGATTTGAGACCCTGCTGTGTAGAGTTTGAATTTCTATCTTCTATATTCAGCTGCTTAAATAATTCTGTAACCCATAAAACATTGAGGGCTATGTGTTTTATTGCTTAGCTTCTAACTGGTACAATAACATATATGAGAGAACAGCATTTGCATGAACTCTAACATAATAACTGGAAAATCAACAGGTAGATAATATAACAGGGGAAGTAACAATATCAGATCACACTGTAATAACTGACATAAAAGTCATATTTGTCAGGAATGTTTCCCCTAAGAAAAAAGCATTATCATCCTTGTCCATAGACACACAATTAGATTCAGTTCTAAAAACAAACAACAGTAATAAAAAAAGGGTGATACAAAAGTAAGGGGCTCAACTTTAGAATATGCAAGACCCTAACACGTACATATTTATAAAGTACTGGAAAAAATGTACATACAATCCAATCAACACTCAGATTTTTCATTTTTTTAATCGTTAAATTCATTAAACTAACTTTCTTGAGTTATTGTCACAAACTCCTCGAGACTACGTAAGTTTGGTCTAGTAACAAGCAAGATGACGAGTAACATGCATTGCTTATGCTGAGTCTCCTATTACAGACATATTCAGGAGGCTCACTGTACAGCCACGGACTACACAGAACACAGTATTGTATAGAATATTCGTCAATAACACTGATATAAAAATCTAAACTACACACATATGTCAATAATAATACATAACATTTATCACGTTTATAAACTCTTCTTCAGAATCCTCAGACGCTGATTCCAAAAATAACTCATTTTTTATCTGTTCTTTTTGATTGGCATTAGAGATACAGCATTTGCAACTCTGAAATGAACATTATTAAGTGGAAATTAGTGATCTCACCCTCAAAATTAACACAGTAAAATCATACATTTCCAGGAAGTTCATCCAATATGCAACAAGGGTGGAAGCTGTTGGAATCTTGGTTACAATGTAGATTAAGGCAAACATTCATACGTTTGAAACATCTTATCAGAAAAACAACTGTATTCAATAAGCAACTATTCTTATTGAATTTTAAAATAGAAAGTAGTGGATGAGTGAACAATTAAGTATCAAAATAAATACTACTTTTCTATTCCATAGAAAAATATATTTAACAAGGAAATGCATTTTCTTACACATAGGCCAGAAAATTAATTTTCTGCGCATGGACTTGGAAGTGCTGCCATGATAATGGCACTTGGATATATGAAATATCCTGAACACAGGGTGCTGTGATAACATATTCATAAAGCAAGTATTTTCTGATGTTACTATCACCACTTACTGGAATACACAATTTCAATATGAATCCCACTACCTGACACAATTTTTAGAAATGAGTAATTATTACAAACATTGGGCCTCTGATTTCTGAATACCCTATGCTGAAATATGACCAAAGAGGATGGGGAGACAGAAGACAAAGAAAAGACTTTTTTATCTATGCCAGTACACATGGAACTACTAAAACAATTTAAATTTTATAAATTAACTATGCTCGGCTGATAGTGTATTAACAAACAGTACATGTACACCGTCCAAAACAAACTTCATTGGTAAACAGATCTTTTTAACATCAAATCTCACACGTTTTGATGGGCAAATCTATTGAAATGCAGAACTGTAAAACTGTAAATGCAAAACATCATGCACTAATTTACTGGGAATGAAATTTTGTTTCCTTATGGTATTGACAGTATTTTTGATCTGAGTTTTGGCCTTAGAAATCAAATTCTCATTCCCACAAAACTGACACATGGCATTTTGTATTTATACAATTTTACATTTTTATATTTTAATAGATTAGCCTAATAATAACTGAGTAAGTTGAGACATGTCACTGGAGTTAATATGAACAAGATCTGTTTCCTAGTTAAGGTTGTGTTTGATGGTGTACAAGTTCCATTTGTTAATACAGGTAACACAATGGGATTCCAAACATGAAAGTTTAGCTGGTGTACATAAACAGCCAAATCACAGACAGCCAATATACAGGTGTTAATGGGACAGATGTGGCACAGATAAAGTTTTGTCCATCACAGTGACTACAGTTTAAGGCACATACTGTTTTGACTCCTCACAGACTAGGACTGCAGGTCTGAGTCCTACTCAGAGCACAAATGTATATCCACATTCATTGTATTTGTGTTATGTGTATGTGGAGGCCTCATCCACGGAGTCCTACTGAATGAATAAAAAGGATTCGTAGTTTCAGAAGATACTTATGGATTGAAAAGGGCCAGGATCAGGCTACAGAAGAAAAACTGCAGTTCTTTGCCCAGAAAATAAAGTACCCGCAAATTCAGAATGTGGCTTTGTGAAATCTTCCAGATCACAACACTGTCTTTCATTCTACAGTGTGGGTAGGCGAACTCATGGGCACTTGAATGTCCATCATGACATGTTTCACAAGTTCTCATTTATCTAATTATTTTTGTATTACCAGCAATACTTCATATGTTAACCTTTAATACGTAATAAACACAATAAAAAACCAACTGTTTCACTATGAACGAGCAAAAGTCTTTTCATGGGATTCAGTAGTATGATAAGAGTTGTGGCTTTCAATCTCAGTCATAATAAATATGAAAGATGTGAGATATGAGGTTCTCACAGTAGTGTTGTTACTAAAGTTTCAGGTCTCCTGGAATGTGGATGCTGCAATGTGGAGTGAGTGGTTCCCAACAGAAAGAAAGTGATGCCTTCAACTCCAACAGTTGATTAGTATGACTGCTTAACCATTCAAGAATATGGCACTATAATCCTTTGAAACATTCAGAACCACTCACCCAGTGACACAGCGTCATATCCCAGAAGACCTGAAACCTTTTCAAGTATAATTAACATAAAACCTGATAGGCATTAAATAGTATATAAAATAAATAAAAATACAGTGAAATCTCATGAAGTTGACTACTAGAATAGAACAAATTGGAGTTTGTTAGCTCCCGATTACAGTTTAGTGAAAAAGTTATCACGTATTAAATAATACACACACACATACATAATGTTAGTCAAGTAACTGATTAGTCAAATACATCACTTTGATAGATTCAACATGCTGACTGTTCATCTCAAAAAAAATTCTGGTACAGAACGTTGTTTCAGAAACATTACCAATTCTATACAAAAAATGTACTTGCTGTCCAATAATTTGATTAATGCTAAAAGACTGCACCAAAGTCTATAATGATAGGAAGATGAGGTGAAACAAATGTCACAGGGACTTCACTAAATATGTTCCTCATGCTGGCTGACAAACTGTTAAAACAATAACACAATCCTGCCTTTCTCGCTCCTGTTTTTTTATATAAATTACTGGAAGTTAAATTCACCAGTTCCTGTAACACAGTCACAGACCCTTCAAATTAAAACGGACAGTTTGAAAGCAATGTCAAATGACAATGCAAGTTCTAGCATATAATCATGCTTGCTAAGAAAAGTGCTTGGAGGTTACTTGTCTGCAAAATTATCACTGGAGAAACCATGTGAATAGTCACAATCATACCCAGAGAAGTGGCCCAATGTATGTGAGTCTGACTTTTCACAGTGGTGTAGCAGAGGATTCTGTTCTTCTGGGCTACAATGATGTGGCACATCCTGAAGAACATAATCCTCAGCCCTGTGTAACCGATAAAAGGCCAAATGAAGTTCAACATGATGACATGACAATGAAGACGCTGTATCAACAACTTCATTGCTGTGGATCCTGTCCTGGTCATCTAATTATGAACTTGACTATGACAACTCATGAAAATGACTGGGATCTAAAAACAAAAATGTGTTAAAGAATCCTTAATCTACATGTAAGCAGTAAGACATTTGCTTTAAAGTACAGTCATCCAAGATTCCAACAGAGACAGAAAACTGTCCAAAAGCCATCATTACCATCATCATCATCATTCTATCAGGTATGTTGCCACTCACAGCTATGGAAGGGACAGAAGGAAGAAAGGAATGAAAAGGCACAAGTGAACAGCATGTCAGGGTGCATTTGCACGGTAATACACAGCAAGACACAGTAATTAGCAGCGTGAGGAACAACTTCTTTATTAGCCATTTGCCATCCACAATACTACTTCCCATATAGAAAAGATCTTATCCCCCCACAGACAATTTGCCTTTCCAGTTAAACTTTAACCTACCAGGGTGGGTACTTAAATTTTAGCTCATGGTTTATGAAAAATGTATTATTCTAAGAGGAAAAGATAAAATTGTGAAATAAATGGAAAATAAAGTGGATATTATGCAACACATCTTAAAAATGCAGTAAATTTCCTTATTGCCCAAAGATATAAAATAATTTTCTGGGGGTGTTTTCCCATGTGCTTTGACATCTGCGAACACAGGTCTTTAAAATGTTCAAACAGCTGACTGAGTAAGACAGCCAAATAACCCATATTTCAACAAGAACTAACTATTTACAAGATGCACTAGATGTCCAATATACTGTATAACACCATCTCCAATCACATTTTTTCTTGTGCAATGGGGGAGGGGGGTGGGGGAATGTTTCAATCTCCTAATATTCTAGTATGCAAGAATAGAATGTCAGAGACTCTGAGAAGACAAAAGTGAAATGGTGATGAAAAGGACAAATCACGAACCTCCTCACAATGTAATTTTCTCCAGCATGCTGGTATGTCCTCCCTCTTCAATCCAAACACCCTCAGTCTGTGTTCTTGCCTTAATGTGAACCACTTGCTTTACACCCAAACAAGATTATTTACAAAATTATGTAACTGCTCTACACACTGGTGTGAGGGAGGCACTTCATTTCAGTAACTCTCTCAACAAAGCAATTTAAAAACTCCCCACAGGTACTTCCTGTACTCTCACATGCATGTGGCACACATGTCTGAAGTGTTTTTGACAAAAATCAATACAACTAACATGGACGAATTTCACATATGATGATCAATGTCTAATAAAGAAGTTTATCATTCAACATAGCAGTAAAAAATTTTTAGTAATATTTATAAGATGAAGTATGGTTTTACACACACACCTTAATGAACATGAGGAATGTTTACCATTACAACAGGTTACAATCAGAGGACAAATGCTGAATATTAATCTACTAAACATATAGAGCAAATAGCAGATTCAAAAAGTATGACAAACAGAAAACACTGATAAGAAGGTCCATTTCTTCTGTCATACCAGAAAGAAAAATTTATTTTTTACATTGACTGAGCACCTTTGTTAAATTATATTAAACCAATGTTTTTGATTTTGTGTGGTCATCACTTTTATTCTCAGCTAACCAGAATGATTTAACCTTTGCCATAGGAAAGTGGATGTAGTTCATCAAACATGTTTCCTCATGGTCAAATTTCATGGGAATTGCATCACATGAGCAGAACAGAAATGTTATATTACAAGTAAATGTGACTGAATAATGTGGTTCTTCTAATGTAAACAAATTTTGACACAATATATGACTTTAATTTTTTATGGTTAATAAATGCACTAAACTTTCTTGGGCCAATAAGCCACACACACAAAATTGATGTTTGACACAGCTGTTCTGTCTCCATCACCAGGACTTGATGCTGATGGTGAACACACAGCAAGTTTTTTGAAATGGTGGTTTGGGACTCACCTCTGATGTAACTGAGAACCAAAGAATATTTGTGCAAATTTGTGGTAACATTCAACTATATAAAAATATAAATGAAGCACAGTGGGTTGCTTCTGATGATAAACTTTCATTCTGTACATTCAATACATGTGCTGCACTAACGTTAACAGACAACAGCAAAAATATAGTTCATATGATAAAGGTTAAATACTTCAATACCTCCTGAATTATAGCAATAATGGAACAAGTTTAGATATACAAAAAATAAGTGTTAAAATATAACATTTAAAATGTATGGAAACCAATATTTACATTATAACTTACACTTTATAAACAAAATGCACTGAACTGGCTACTACAACATGTTCTGTTTCACCAGTTACCCTATACTGCCCTGAAATTGAGACTATGTTGATGCTTCTGCCATCACACACGTTCTCTCTAATGCTTCATTTATGAACAGCAACTTAATTTGTCACAAAGATGGCTTACAGGTAAATATTAAAACTATATGCTGAATTTCTATGAAGTATATTGTGTGATGCATAATGCTCTTGCATAGAGATAATAAAAACTTTACAACTGGTGCTGCAGAGTGAAAAGTACTGAACATTACACATGTAGTCAGTGGAGACAAAATAAATGTGACATTACTGAAATTATTGAATGCTGAACAACTTGTCAGTAAAAGCACTACATTTACTGCAGTTTTTGAGTCATAAAGCACTATAATATTTAAACAAATTCTACAACTATGCAATAAATTGTCTAACATTTCCTGGAAGCTCATGAGTGACTGCTTGGAAAAATACTTTAAAGAAGAGGCATACACTTTCAGCAAGACAATGTAGCTTCATACCCTTCATGTATAACAACTCCATACAACATGAAGAATCTTAAACATACCAGAAGACCATATGCATCATGTTTTCTGGATACAAACATGTACAATTTTTATCTCTGGGAAGCATAAAGTGAAAAGTCTATTAAAAATAATCCACACATTCTGAGGGGCTTACTGGACAAAAAGTAACCCAAATTCTGTTATGTCAATGTGAAGTCTTCAGATGGTTAGAAGAAACCACTTTTGGAAGCTATTCCAAAACCACGACTAAAATTTATGAAACCATGTTCATTCAAGAACAAACCTGCATGCACTACGTTTAATGCTATACTCTCTCTCTTCACAAATTACCTGTGTGATGATCGGTACTGTCCATCCTGCAATGCCAGCAGGGACACCATTAAGTCTCCTGTCTAATTATCTGCATCTGCATAATAAATGTAATCTTCAGCTCAAGTACAGAGCAACATGACAAGCAACACTGTATGAAACTGTGGTACCAACCATTCCTCAGTGATTAAAAGCTGTTAATACAATAAGCAAATGAACACATAATCTATTCCCTTAATGTGAATCCACATACCACAATTATGTTTCTTACATTTGTTCTCCTTTTGTTTTCATTCATTAGGTAGTTTGGTGGTTAATTTTGATTCATTATGTTAAAAATTAATTATCATTTGTTTTACTTTGTGACTATTTTTGAGCAAAACTAAATCAGACATTTGCGTCTATAATGAAGCACCATATTGACAAAAACATCACCCATAACATGAAAAGCATTTCACATGGTTTGGTATGGACAGAAAAAAAATTATAAAGAATAATGGCTGTTCCTGGAACATACATATTTGTAAATATACTGACAAGTATCTGTAAAAGAAAAATGAGCAGAGAACCCAGACCATTTACATAACTTGTTTTCCCCAAAACAAAACTGGGGGATGAAGAATTAAAGATGCAGTTCCTTCAAATAACACTACCTGAAATACATAGTTTCAGTGACCTCTTAACTCTCTGAGTATTAAAAAAACAATAAGCATTATTCTCTATCACTAGAAGCTTAAACAATTTCTTCAGATTGCACACTGCCATTTATATGTAATTATCAACAAGTCATAATGAGAGTATATGAAGATTGTGAAAATATGAGATGCTCATGAACCAAACATACCAATTCTAAAAGTATAAAAAAAATCCATTAATTCCAGAGACAATTTCTACAAAAATGATTAACAGATCTGAAATATAGCTGCAATATATAAGCAGGCAACAATGTTTTCTGATTTATTTCTTCGAAAGTTATTTTCAAATTGCTGCTAAAACTGAAATATGAAAATACATTATTTCAACTGGCTAGCTAACAGAGTGCAGTTGATAAAGACAAAGAATTGGTAGGTTATGAATATGAACATCTCAAATAGGCCGATATCTTCAAGACACAGACATGTCCCTGCTACAACTGGTGCAGGGGAAATAAACCCAGCAGAGGGACGTTTTGGAAAGTTGCACTCTCTGGTATTCCAAATTTCTGTGGAGATATAAACATTCTCCTCCTCAAAATACCATTACTACTACTACAAATAGTCTGTACTAAAATGTAACAACAATAACATTACCAACAACAAACAACAATGAATTAACGAGAATGCACCCATCACAATCTCTCTCAATATTTAGCCTACTAATTCACACCCAAGATGAGTATGTACTGTCATGTTGACTGAATTTACACCTGCACAGAAGTCACTGTACAATTAATACATAAATAACAGTTTTCAAACAGAGATGGCTGGGAAACATTATATGGAACTCAGTGAAGTAGTACAGCATACAGACCACTCAGATGATACAAACCGGCTCATAGTATGGACCGCATGATAAAAACTGGGTCAAGATACAGACCACTTCAGATGATAAAAATTGGCATATAATACAGACTCCATGACAAAAAAAAAAAGGTCAGAATACAGACCACTTTACATGATAAGAACTGGCACAAAGTACAAACCACAGCAGATGAAAGAAATGAGTCACATTACACTCCAGTGGAGACAACAGGAAATGACAAAGAACACATAATGTTGCAGGCATTACAAACTAGCACAGAATTCACACCACTGCAGATGAAAAGAAACTGCACTGAATACAGACCACTGCAGATGATAAGAACTGGCTCAGAATGCAGACCATTGCAAAGAATAAGATCTGGCACAGAATACACACCACTGTATTAGATAAGAAATGGCATAGAATATAGAACACTACATAGGATAAGAACTGGCAAAGCATGCAGAAAACAGTACATAAAAAGAATGTGCACAAAATACAGACAACTGTAAATGATAAGAACTGGCACATAACAAAGACCACTGCACAGAATAAGAACTATTACAGAATACCGAACACTACACTCACAAGTTTCTTTGCTGAAGGAATTTGAGGTTCCACAGGAGAAGGACATTCTTTTGGACAGTTTTAACTACCTAATGGTTTCTGGGCCCATTCTTTGGTGTATGTTACATCAGCACTTTAATCTGGTTATGCAATTTCAAGTTCCACAACACAATTACATTCTTTTGCACAGTCCAATATCTAATAGCACCTGGGCTCATTGCTTCTTATTTGTTACAAAAGTATTCCATATTCCAGTCTAGTGACAGAATTTCAAGTTCCACAGCCACAGGTCATACTTTGGACAGTGCAATATCTAATGCTTCTGGGCTCATTCTTTCTTGTTTGTTAAAAAAGTATTCTAATCTACCACTTTGCAAAGTTGTGACATTTACCCATATTTGAGATGATATCTGGAGAAAACAAGAGGAAGAAAACTTCACTAAATGCTTCTATGAAAGATATTCAATAACTAGGTTCTCCAGGTCATAAAAATTACAGGAGAAGTCATTATTAATTTAAAGTAGCTCACTTATTCCACCGAAGTATCATTATTTTTCAACCTAATCCTTGTGTACACTGATGCATTTATCCCACCTTGGCACAAGTTTCAAAATTCTGCCACAGTATAAACTGGGTTAGAACATTTTAAATCATTCACATTTCCTCATTACTATAGTGCTGGTGACCTCTCAAATGTTGCTTCAGTAGGCTTAAGAAATTATAAATTTCCCAACAAGAGTACAAAATACCTCCTCTACTGCAATAGATAACATTTTTATTGATGTATCACAATTTGAAAGCTATACGGTAACTCCAATCACAAACGGTTTATCTGACCATGATGCACAGTTATTAGAAATTAGTACTGAATATACCCTTGTCCCAATACATAAATTTAAAACTGTTAGGAAAATTAATAAGTATACAATATCAGACTTTATTGCTAAATTAAGCTGCAAATCCTGGGATACCATCTTTAACAGTGAATATGTAAATACAATGTTTAATTCCTTCTTAAATATATATTTGAGGATTTTCTATTCCAGTTTCCCCTTTAAAAAAGTAATAAGCAGAAATAATAAAGATAATAAAAACTCGATCACCACAGGCATCAAAACATCATGTAGACATAAGAGGGAATTATACCTCACACGCAGAAACAGTAATAATCTGGAATTAAAAAACACTATCAACTATACTGTAAAATACTGGCTAAGGTAATTGAAGAGGCTAAAAGAAAATATTATGACAAAAAAATCGAAAAATCAAGTAATAAATGTAAAGCTACTTGGGATATCATCAAGGAGCTAACCAATAATCAACATTTCCAACCTGATATACAAGAGTTAATAATAGAGAGTAAATTTTTAAAAGATCAACAAGATATAACAGATGCCTTTAATAACTATTTTTCATCTGTAATTGATAAAATAAGCAAAAAAAATGTAAAAAACACAATAAACAATGGAAAGGTTCCTACTTTCCATCAATACCTAGAACAAAATTATGATTATTCACCCCCATCTTTGGTTATTAAGACATTTTCAACTAAGGAAATTACCTCTATAATTAAAGCATTAAAATAAAAAAACTCTCATGGGTTTGATGAGATTTCTATTAAACAATTAAATATCAGTGCCACTTACATATGCTCACCGCTAACTTATATTTGTATTAAGTCTATTCTGTCAGGAACCTTTCCTGACCATATGAAGTTTTCAGTTATAAAACCCACATTTAAGAAAGGAAACAAAATGAATCTAACAAATTATAGGCCCATATCATGATTGAATTCCTGTTCGAAAGTTTTCGAAAAGGCCCTATTTAATAGACTACCTGCACATTTTAATACTAATAAATTACTAGTAGGAAACCAGTTTGGCTTTAGAAAAAGCATAGCTACTGAAAATGCCATTTTTAAACTAATAAATGAAACATTAAATGCCCTAAACAACAACAACAAAAATGGCTGGTAGCATTTTTTGTGATCTGGAGAAAGAGTTCGATTCTGTAAACTATGATATATTACTGTCAAAACTATCATACTATGGAATTAATGGTAAGGCTAAATTACTACTTGAATCTTATCTTCAGAACAGATATCAAAGAGTTCAAATCACTAACTCTCATTTTAATTCAAACAGT
>Ga0209628_10002353_pt1 | contig 12782 bp, 12 predicted proteins | sample TergutCu122P4_FD_187285 | JGI IMG/M metagenome (GOLD analysis project Ga0209628, IMG submission 187285) | Cubitermes ugandensis P4 segment gut microbial communities from Kakamega Forest, Kenya - Cu122 P4 (SPAdes) (version 2) | ecosystem: Host-associated > Arthropoda: Insects > Digestive system...
TATACATTGATTGGAACACAAGCAAAGATGCGTGGCAAGATATGTTCCTAATGTCGCAATGCAAGCATAATATTATTGCAAACAGTACTTTTAGTTGGTGGGGTGCATGGTTAAACCGCTCGTCTGAAAAAATAGTGATTGCTCCAACACATTTTTTAAACGGCATTCAAACTCCCGATTTAATTCCGGATAAATGGAGTACAATATAATAAATTGACATGAGTACGATAAAAAAGATTCGATTGAAACCTTTCGATAGGAATACAAGAATAAGAAGACATCTATTCTTGTTCTTTTTATACTATTTTCAAAATAAAATGTTATCCGTTCCTTTTGAATCGTGTTTACATTTTAATTGTGAAAACAACTCCTTGCCTACGGAAAATGACCATTTGGATATTGTAACTATTGCATTCAATAATCCATTGGCTTTAGAACTTCAAGCTAAGCAGTTAAGAAAACATTTTAAAGGAATAAGTTATTCTTATTATGTAGCGGATAATTCTACAGATGTTATAGAAAGTAAAAGAATAGAACAGATATGCAAAGTTCAAAATATTGGATATTTCAAACTTCCCCAAAATAAGAAATTGGTAGGAAGTTATTCTCATGGAGCTGCGCTTAATTGGGTTTATTATAGATTTCTTAAACCAAGGAAAGCAAGGTATTTTGGTTTTTTAGACCATGATATTTTCCCCACAAAAGATTTGGATTTCAAAGAAAAAATAGCATTCAATCATTTCTACGGACGACTTCGCATTGATTCTCCCGGATTTTATTATTTGTGGCCCGGAATTTCTTTTTGGGAAGCGTCGCTACTTGAAAATTTGAATGTTAATTTTATGCCATGTATGAGCAATAAAACTTATTTGGATACCGGCGGTTCATTGTGGCATATTTTTTTTGAAAAAATACCGCGAGAAAAAATCAAAATGCCTTTATTTTTTCATATACCGCTCAAAGAGATTGGTTATGACGATTCGAATTATGTCGATTTTTTTGATGATTGTTGGTTTCACGCAAAATACTCAGCAAGAAAAGAGTGTAATACTTCTTCAACAGAAGAAATTATAAGGAATAGTGAAAGAATACGAAAAAATCTTTCTGAAAAATGGATTTGGTAAATTTCGTTTTTTCGCGAAATGCGAAACGCAAAATGCGAAAAATAATTTTCTATTGGAATATTTTTTACCTTTGCGGCGTTTATTACATCTTTTATTTTAAGTATGGCTATTACAACTAATACAAACAAATTGCGCCTTTCGGTAATGAATTTTCTCCAATTTTTTGTTTGGGGAGCATGGATGATGACACTTGGTTCTTATGCTTTCGGCGAGAAGAAGTGGAACAGCGAAGAATTTGGTATCATTTTTACCACCATGGGGATAGCATCTCTTATCATGCCTACTTTGTTTGGAATTATTGCCGATAAATGGAAAGCAAATTACGTTTATGCTATTTTGCATCTTTTATTCGGCGCAACCATGTGTTTTTTGCCGTTTATTGATGCACCCATGTCGTTTTTCTGGGCGCTTTTGGTGGCCATGTGTTTTTATATGCCTACAATTGGTTTAAATAACTCTATCGGCTTCGATGTACTGAAAAAAGAAGGCAAAAATCCGATAATAGATTTTCCGCCGATAAGGGTTTGGGGAACAATCGGATTTATCGCTGCAATGTGGCTCACAAACCTCTTTACAAAAGAATGGGGATTAGGACAAAGTATAAAAGTTTCGTTCATAATCTCTGCAATTATGGCGTTTTGCTTGGCGATATACTCTTTTATTTTGTTGCCGACAATCAAAAAAGAAAAAGAAACAACTACACAACAGAAATCTTTAATAGAAAAACTCGGATTGCAAGCATTTGTTTTATTTAAACAAAAGAAGATGACTATATTCTTCATTTTCAGTTTATTACTTGGCGGTGCATTGCAACTGACAAATGCTTATGGCGATGCTTTTTTGGCAGATGAAAATGTTTTTGCAAAAGGCGGAATGATTAATAATTTTTCAACTATCATTCTTTCCATTTCGCAAATTTCCGAAACGCTGTTTATCCTTGCCATTCCGTTTTTTATGAAAAAATTTGGCATAAAAAAGGTAATGCTTTTCAGTATGTTGGCTTGGGTTTTACGTTTTGGATTGTTCGGATTGGCCGTAGATACAGATTTGGGATTTGTTTTCATCGTAACTTCTTGCATTATATATGGAATGGCTTTCGATTTTTTCAATATTTCGGGGGCTTTGTTTGTTGAAAAAAATACAGATTCCAACATTCAGTCGTCGGCGCAAGGTGTTTTTATGCTGATGACAAATGGTATCGGGGCTATTCTTGGCAATATTATCGCAGGTTTTGTGATTTCAAAATGGTTTGAAATAAATCGTATTAATATTTGGAACATCGGCAGTTTTGAAAATCCTGTTTTTCTGAATATTTGGTTTATCTTTGCTGCTTATGCGCTTGTTGTTGCCATTCTGTTTGCAATCTTTTTCAAATACAAACACTCAAAGGCAGAACAGTAAACAAAAATATTTCACTGCTCACCGTGCACTATTCACTTTATTATGAGTAACATAAACTACGACTTAAAAAAAATTAAAGCTTTCTTGTTTGATGTTGATGGCGTATTATCCGCTTCAACAATACCGCTTCACCCATCGGGAGAACCGATGCGTATGATTAATATCAAAGACGGATATGTAATGCAATTGGCTGTCAAACAAGGATATATACTGGGGGTTATTACCGGTGGAAATGCCGATGCTGTAAGAATTAGATTTGAAAACTTAGGATTAAAATATATCTATATGAAATCGTTCATTAAAATGAAAAGTTTCAACGATTTCATGGAAAAAACGGGATTATTGCCGGAGGAAGTCGTCTTTGTTGGGGACGATATTCCCGATTATGAAGTGATGCAACGGGTGGGGCTTCCTGTTTGTCCTGCCGATGCAGTCCCAGAAATCAAAGCTATTGCCAAATACATTTCCACGAAAAACGGAGGTGATGGTGTCGGTCGAGACATCATAGAACAAGTGATGAAAGTACAGGGAAAATGGATGAAAGACCATGCTTTCGGGTGGTGATACATTATATTTTGCATGTTTAATATCATCAAAATAGATTCGACAACTTCCACTAATTCCGAATTGAAAAAATTATGTCCGGAACGAAATTTACCGTCTTTTTCAACATTACTTGCCAAATCACAAACTTCAGGAAGAGGACAGACCGGAACTTCTTGGGAATCAGAGCCATATAAAAACCTCACATTCAGTACGATTATTTTTCCGGAGCATTTACCGGTAAAAGATAGTTTTATCATTTCCCAAATCTTTTCATTGGCAGTTAAAGAAACATTGGATAAATGTATAGAACATGTTTCCGTGAAATGGCCGAATGATATTTATTATCAAGATAGAAAAATATGCGGCATATTGATTGAAAATGATATTGTGGGCATTGATGTTTTATCTTCAATCATCGGAATTGGCCTCAATGTCAATCAGGAAAAATTTAACAGTAATGCGCCGAATCCTATATCTCTGAAACAAATTACAGGCAAGGAGTATTGTTTGGAAGAACTCTTAGAACAGATACTTAACATAGCCGAAGAAAAATACCGGCAGTTTTTATCCGGTAATATTGAAAAAATTCACATTGAATATCAAAATTCCTTATATCGAAAGTCGGGATATTATACTTTCGAAGATAAAAATGGATGCTTTCAGGCTTGTATTAAAGAAGTAAAAAGTGATGGCGTCTTGATGCTTGAAACTGAAAACAAAGAAATCAGGCCTTACAGGTTTAAAGAAATTCGCTTTATATAAAATTCCCCTTGATGAACTTTTTAGCCTAAAAATTATACTAAATCATTTAATTGTTCCCTTAATAAATTCTTTGTTCCCGGTTTTAACATTTTTGTGAAATTTAATCTATTGATTTTCAGCGAATTATATCTTCGTCATTTTATATTTGTTCCTTAATATTTTATCTCTTGTTCCCTTTCTATCAATTTTTTTCGTTATAGTTTTGTAAAAGATAAATCACGGAATTAAAGCTTTTAACCAAAACTGACAGACTTACGATTTCGTTTCAAATGACCTTAGCTATTTTTATGAGAGTTTAGTTCTTAACCAAAACAGTTAGCCGTTCAAAACAGTTTATCTTCTGTGACAGACCATAATCTGTTTTTTCCGTGATAAAGTTGTTATATGGTTTTTGATCAAGCAGTTCATCTTCTGTGATAGAATGTGAGCTGCTTTTTGTGAAGTTTTTATCTATTTCTTTATTAAATTTATAAATTCTTCCCTTGTTTTGGCAGTATTAAATGCGCCGGTAAAGTCGGATGTTGTAGTGATTGAATTTTGTTTTTCCACTCCCCTCATTTGCATACATGTATGTTGTGCTTCAATGACAACCATCACTCCCAATGGATTTAACGTCTTTTGAATACATTCTTTAATTTGAGTTGTCATACGTTCCTGTATTTGCAGACGGCGGGCAAAAACGTCCACAATACGGGGAATTTTACTTAATCCGGTTATTTTCCCGTTTGGAATATAAGCAACGTGCACTTTTCCGAAAAACGGTAAAACATGATGCTCGCACATCGAAAAAAAATCTATATCCTTAACGATGACCATTTGCTTGTAGTCTTCTACAAACACAGCGGAAGCAAGTATTTTTTCCGGTTCCTGACGATAGCCTTTGGTGAAGAACATTAACGACTTGGCAACTCTATCGGGGGTCTTTAGCAAGCCCTCTCTATCAACATTTTCGCCGAGCAATTCTAATATTTTCCTGTAGTGAAAAGCTATTTCTTCTTTTTTTTTGAGGTCTTCTGTATTTAATTCCATGCTAATCGGGGTTATCGGGAGTTATCGGGGGTTAGTCGGAAGTTATCGGGGATTATCGGAAGTTAATTTAATTCCGATAACTCCCGATTAATTCTTGATTCTATAAAACAACTTTAATTTCGTCAGATACAATATTAGCTTCTCTACCCAATGAAGGAAGTTTCTTTTTCAATTCTCGTATAAAAGCATTCGCTTCTTCTTTGGTTTGAAAATCACCAACACGTAATCTCCAAATAGGCGCTTTATAGCTTACATAAGTTGATACTTCTGAAAAAAACTCTTTAATTTCTCTTGCCTTGTGTTCCGCTTCATCTTTTGACTGGCGTTGATTGCCGGAAAAAACTTGAATCCTGAATCCGCGAATTTTAATGAATGATTCATTCGAAATACTTGCATCAGGCAAAGGGGTGCCTATCAATGAGTTAATTTGTGAATCGCAGTCAATAAGAATGGTACCGCCGCCCGAATAATCCTGCCGCACAAGCTCACCTACAATGGTACTGCGCGTTTGAGCATGAATAACCAAAGCTATCAATAAACAAGCTGAAAGAAAGAAAAGTTTTAGATTCATTAATTAAATGCTTCGATAATTGGCATGAATTTATCAACACTCAGGGAAGCGCCGCCGATAAGACCTCCATCTACATCGGGATTGGCAAAAAGTTCTTGGGCATTACCGGCATTGCAGCTTCCTCCATAAAGGATAGAAGTTTCACCGGCCACTTGTTCTCCATATTTGGCAAGCAATATTTTGCGGATGAATGCGTGCATTTCCTGAGCTTGCTCCGAACTTGCTGTTTTTCCGGTTCCGATAGCCCAAACAGGTTCGTAAGCAATAACGATTTTTCCGAATTCTTCAGGAGAAAGATTGAACAAAGCATTTTCGATTTGAGATTTAACAACTTCTTCTTGTTTGTTTGCTTCTCTTTCTTCTAAAACTTCACCTACACAGAAAATAGGAGTCAAGCCATTAGCCAAAGCCAATAAAACTTTTTCTTTCAGTATGGCATCTGTTTCTCCATAATAAGCACGGCGTTCAGAATGGCCTAAAATAACATATTTCGCTCCGGTTGATGCAATCATAGCAGCAGAAACTTCACCGGTATAAGCGCCTGAAACTTTATCTGCACAATTTTGTGCCGCAACACCTATTTTTTCAGTATTGATATTGGCGGCTATTGATGCTAAATGTATAAATGGGGTACCAATTATAACATCACAGTTTACTTTTTTTCCGGCTAATGCAGCCTCTAAATCTTGTGCTAATTTTAATCCTTCTTGCAGGTTGTTGTTCATTTTCCAGTTTCCTGCCACAATGTTTTTTTTCATTGAAATTATTGTTTTAATATTTACGATTAGTTTTTTTAACTTACTTTTAACTCCGACATAATCAGAAATTACGCCGAACGAAGAACGCCGCAAAGGTAGCAAAAATTCTTTAATCTATTTTTATTCGTCTGTATGTAATCTTGAAAAAATCATCTATATTTGCAATTCAAACATAAATTTATTCTGTTAAACGATTTTTAATCTATTGATTTCTAAACTTTTACAAAATTATTTACATGAAAATCAGGTTTATATCTTCTCTTATTTTACTATTTTGTTTTTGTCAAATAAATTTAGCCCAATTTGTAGAGCCTGTAAAATGGCAATTCTCAATCAACGAAAAAAGCGAAATCATTTTTCAGGCTTCTATTGATAGAGGATGGCATCTGTATGATATGAACCTCCCCGAAGATGGCCCAATCTCTACTTCTTTCTCTTTTGAAAAAATTGATGGCGCTGAACTTTCAGGACAAGTTACTTCTACATCGAAAGTCATTGCGAAATACGACGATATGTTTTCAATGGAATTACGATGGTTTGAAAAATCAGCAGTGTTTATCCAAAAAATAAAAATTACAAACCCAGATAAATTCAAAATCATCGGAGAAGTAAATTTCATGGCTTGCAACGACAAGATGTGCCTTCCACCTACGACTGAAGCTTTTGAGTTTGATAAAAAGAGCTTGCCTGCCCAACTGCAATCTACAAAGCCAACAGTTGAGGTAGCTGCTAAAGATTTATCTGTCGTTAAGGACTCTAAAAATGTTAATGAAAATGAAAATGCTAATAATATTAGTGTCCTTAATGTCCCTAAAATCCTGAATGACTCAACCGATTGGTGGAAACCGGTGATAGAGGAGCTGCAAAATTACGGCGCCGGTAAACATTCTGCCAATAATTCGTGGTGGTACATCTTCCTTATCGGTTTTATCGGCGGATTAATCGCCACTCTTACCCCTTGCGTATGGCCAATGATTCCCATGACAGTCAGTTTCTTTTTGAAACGTTCCAAATCGAACAGAAAAAAAGCTATCAACGATGCTGTTGTTTATGGAATCTCAATTATTGTCATATATTTAGCTTTAGGATTATTAATTACCGTCATTTTTGGAGCAAGCGCATTAAACGAATTATCAACAAGCGCGATATTCAACTTGCTGTTTTTTGCACTTTTAGTCTTATTTGCCATATCGTTTTTCGGGGCTTTTGAATTAAGACTTCCTTCTTCATGGACAACAAAATTAGACAGTAAAGCCGATTCCACTACCGGATTGATAAGTATATTTTTCATGGCTTTCACCTTAGTTTTGGTTTCTTTTTCCTGCACGGGGCCAATTATCGGAACATTGTTGGTAGAAGCCGCCTCGCAAGGAAGTATCACAGGGCCTGCCATCGGAATGTTTGGATTTGCTTTGGCGCTATCCATTCCATTTGCGCTGTTTGCCATCTTCCCTTCCATGATGCAAAATATGCCTAAATCGGGAGGATGGCTTAATTCGGTTAAAGTCGTTTTGGGATTTTTAGAACTTGCTTTCGCATTAAAATTCTTATCCGTAGCCGATTTAGCTTATAGCTGGAGAATCTTAGACCGCGAAGTTTTTCTTGTATTATGGATTATCATATTTATATTATTAGGGATTTATTTGTTAGGAAAAATCAGGTTTAAGCACGATAGCGACTTGAAATATGTATCTGTACCCAGATTATTTATGGCTATTATTTCGTTTGCATTCGCGATTTATATGGTTCCCGGATTATGGGGAGCGCCCTTAAAAGCTATCAGCGCTTTCACTCCCCCACTCTACACCCAAGATTTCAATCTGTATCATGGAGAAGTGCGCCCTCAATTCCTCAATTACGAACAAGGAATGGAATATGCCAAAGAACAAGGGAAGCCCGTCTTGGTTGATTTCACCGGATACGGTTGTGTCAATTGCAGGGAAATGGAAGCGGCGGTATGGTCGCATCCGAGAGTAAAAAGTATTATTGATAATAACTATGTCTTAATTTCTTTGTATGTAGATGATAAAACTCCCTTACCGGCAATCATTCAGATAGAAGAATTTGGCAAAAAGCGTAAATTGAAAACGGTGGGCGACAAATGGAGTTATTTGCAGAGGAGTAAATTCGGAGCCAACGCCCAACCATTTTATGTATTGCTTGATAATGAAGGAATGGCTATCGGACCATCGCATGCCTATAATAAAAACGCCGATAAGTTTATTGCATTTTTGAATAAAGGATTAGACGAATATAGACGAACAAGATAAATTCGCTTCATACGAATTAAATTTTTTGTAAAACTACCAAAAGTACGGAAAAGTCAAAATATTTTGGTTTTTCCGTACTTTTGGAGAAATATTTGTGTGAAAACTAATTTTTTTTGCACTACCTTTGTAGAGATTAAATTCAAAAAAAACGAACTGAATATTATTTCTAAATTTTAAAATTGAATGAACATGAAGAAAATTATTATCGCGGTTATTATCGCAGCAGCTTCCGTTTCAATCGTAAGCGCACAAATGTCTTTTGGCCTCAGAGGTGGTTTCAATTCTTCCACTTACGTTCTGGGAATGGAAAAAATCAGCCCCACTATTAACCTTGGAAACAACCCCGGTTTTTATGTAGGTGGACAGGTAAGCATTCCTATCATCGAAATTTTAGCCTTCCAACCCGAACTGTTTTACAGTTACGACGGAACAAGGTTTGCCATCAAAGGTAGCATGGTTGAAGACATGTCGGGAGATTCCTCTATCGGTACAGTTGCGGTTTCGGCCATTACGCACAACATTAATCTCCCACTGCTGTTCAAACTCAGCCCCTCAAAAAGTCTGGGTGTTGTGGCAGGACCTTACATTTCTTACAGTGTTGGTCATGACATTAAATTCAATAGTAATCTTAAAAAGGTGTTTGATGATCAGGGATTACCTATTACAGGAGCTATATCAGGCATGATTGTAGATGCCATGGATGAGAACTCCAACAAATTCAATCTTGGTTTTTCGTTTGGCGCTGAATATGTCTTCGATGGCGGATTTTTTATTGATACTCGCTACAATGTGGGACTACTTAATGTCTTGAGTAAAGAAGTAAAATATGGAGGAGTCGTATACCTTGACTGGGACGAAGTAGGCGTGATGCCCACGTTAAAATACTCATCTTTCCATATTGGTGTTGGCTACAGATTTTGAGAACAGATAGGGTAGTGTATGCTGCATCGTTTCTTTCTTCGATTATTACCGCAAAATATAGCATTTTGGTAAAAAAAATACTACTTTTGCCTCGCTAAAATACAAACATGAAAATCGGAGATAAAGTGCGTTTCCTGAATGCCGTTGGCGGAGGAATCGTCAAAAGATTTCAAGGAAAAGATATAGTTTACGTAGAAGAAGAGGATGGTTTTGAAACTCCTGTTCTTCTACGTGAATGTATCATCGTTGAATCCAATAATATGCCGGTAACAAATACGCCCAAAACTGTAACGCAAACTGTTGAAACCAAAATATCCGAAACAAAGAAAATAGAGGAAAAGAAAATAGAAAAGAAACCTTGCGAAGTTGTAGAAGTTCCGGGAGGCGATAGATTGAATGTATTCTTAGCTTTTCTTCCAATGGATATTAAAAATTTAGGCAAGTGTAATTATGAAGTTTTTTTGATTAACAGCAGTAATTATTACTTGTTCTTTAATTATATGAACCGGGAAAATAATGCTTGGAACAGTCGTTGCAAAAATACTATTGAACCTAATACACAGTTATTTATTGAAGAATTTTCCAAAGAAGAATTAAATAATTTAGAACATATTTGCCTGCAATTGATGGCTTATAAGGAGAATAAACCTTTTTCGTTGAAAAATCCTCACAGTGTTGAAATTCGCTTGGATGGAATTAAGTTTTATAAATTACACAGTTTCCGTGAAAATGATTTTTTTGAAGATGATGCTTTGATATATCCTGTGGTTACTAACGATGTGCCCGAAAGGGAAATACTGATTTCGGCAGCAGATATACAAGAGGCGATGAATCAAAAAGCAAGGGTTGACAGACCAATGCGGAAACAAGCGCCTCAGCAGAAAACCACAAACCAAATCGTTGAAGTGGATTTGCATATCAATGAATTGTTGGATACAACTTCAGGAATGAATAATACGGATATACTCAATGTGCAATTGGAAAAATTCCGTGAGATAATGGGACAATATAAATCCAAGAAAGGACAAAAAATTGTGTTTATACACGGAAAAGGAGAAGGCGTGCTTCGTAATGCTCTTATACAGGAAATAAAAACAAAATATAAAAATTACCCCTATCAGGATGCTTCTTTTAAAGAATACGGATTCGGGGCAACAATGATAACAATTAAATAATTATGTATGATATGAAGAAAATTATTGCTTTATTCAGTCTTGCGCTCATCATGTTTTCTTGTGATGTAGCCCAATCTGTGTTAGGAACAGTTAGTTTAGCTCAATGTGAGTACAAGTACAATTCAATTTCCAATTTGTCGTTGGGAGGAGTGAATTTTAGTTCGGATAATTTAGTTAGTTCTGCCTTGGCGTTGACTTCTTTGTTTTCAAAATCTTCCATTCCTTTACAATTTACATTGAATTTAGATGTGAAAAATCCCGGAGTACAAACAGCATTGTTGAATGGTTTGCAATACATGTTGGATATTGACGGCATTGAAATGACAACCGGCTCTGTGGATTCTAAACTGCAAATCGCTACCGGAGAAACCGGCAAATTGCCTGTTAATTTAAATTTCGATTTGAAAAAGGCGATGAGCGGACAATCGGCAGATGCCGTCAAAAAATTAGCTTTGAATTTTGTCGGAATAGGCAGTGAAGCAACCAAAGTAACTTTCAAGTTGAAACCTTCATTTACCGTTGGCGGAAAACAAGTGCAAAATCCTTCTTTTATTCCCGTTTCGTTCTCATACGGAGGGAAGAAATAGTCCGGATTCCATTAAATATGCCTTGATAAAATCATCTATATCTCCGTCCATAACGGCTTGTACATTAGATGTTTGATAATCGGTACGATGGTCTTTTACCCGCCTGTCGTCGAAAACGTAACTGCGAATTTGCGAACCCCATTCGATTTTTTTCTTGTTGGCTTCGATTTTCGCTGATGCTCTTCTGCGCCGCTCCAATTCCAATTCATATAATTGCGATTTCAGCAAACGGATGGCATTATCTTTATTTCCGAATTGCGAACGGCTTTCGGTATTTTCAATAACGATTTCTTTTTCTTCTCCGGTGTCAGGTTCTTTGTAGGTATAATGCAAACGGACTCCGGTTTCGACTTTATTTACATTCTGACCTCCGGCGCCACTCGACCGGAAAGTATCCCAAGTAATATCTCCCTGATTTACTTCAATCTCTATCGAATCATCCACCAAAGGAACAACGGAAACAGAAGAAAAAGAGGTCATTCGTTTACCTTGCGCATTGTAAGGAGAAACACGAATCAAGCGATGCACGCCGTTTTCGCTTTTCAGATAACCAAAGGCATATTCTCCTTCTACTTGCATGGTTACGGATTTAATTCCGGCATCATCGCCGTCGAGCCAGTTGGTAATTGTTACTTTGTAACCTTGCTTTTCGCACCAACGCGAATACATGCGATAAAGCATTTCCGCCCAATCCTGCGCTTCGGTACCTCCGGCCCCCGAATTGATTTTCAATACTGCTCCCAAGCGGTCTTCTTCGAGGCGGAGCATATTTTTCATTTCCAGATTTTCAATCTGTTCAATCGCTTGTTTATAAGCGGCGTCTACCTCGTCTTCAGTTGTAATGCCTTCTTTTACAAAGTCGAAAGCTAATTGCAGTTCTTCTACGATTGCTTTCACTTGGCGATAGCCTTCAATCCACGATTTTAATCCGCGTATTTTTTGCATCACTTCTTCGGCACGTTTGGCATCACCCCAAAACTCAGGGTCTTGTGTGCGAAGTTCTTCTTCTTCTAATTGGATTGTTTTGGTATCAATGTCAAAGATACCCCCTCAGCGCCGACTCGCGCTCCAATACATCACGTAATTGGTCTATTGTTATCATAATTAATAAATTTTATTTTTCATCGTTTTTCTTCTCTGTAACCGGAGTTGTGGAATTTGATACAGGTCTTTTCCTGAGCAGACCTTTGAAGTTATTGAAATCTTTCATGTATAACAAACCGATGCCTTGCGTGGTATAAGCAGAACGAAGGGAATAAAAACGGTCGTTATAATGATTATATGCTTTGAAACGGATGTCTCCCAATTTTGTAAGTTTGTATTCCAAATCGAAATCTCCAATAAAATTGGTGGTTACAGGGTTATTTCTGTATCCGAAGTTGCCGTTAATTATTAAACGTTTATTCAATAACTGGCTGGAAAGTATAAGCGCCATTTCAGTGTCGGTGAATGCGTTATCGTTGGTGGTAATTACAGTTCCTATTTGCAAATTCTCGCCTAAAGAAGAGCCCAAAAGATTTGTCAGTTGGGAAGACAGGGTAGAGGCGGCTAAAGAGGCAACCTCATTGTTTTTCTGTGTTGCAGCAGTCGCTGTTTCCTGAGTGTAAAATTTATGGAGTACAAGTAGATAAACTATTT
>Ga0209628_10002354_pt1 | contig 12781 bp, 11 predicted proteins | sample TergutCu122P4_FD_187285 | JGI IMG/M metagenome (GOLD analysis project Ga0209628, IMG submission 187285) | Cubitermes ugandensis P4 segment gut microbial communities from Kakamega Forest, Kenya - Cu122 P4 (SPAdes) (version 2) | ecosystem: Host-associated > Arthropoda: Insects > Digestive system...
CATCCGTTCCAGCGCCTCGGGCGGCGTTTTGGCGGGCGCGTACAGGCTGTAGGAGATGTAGATCTCCATGTCGCTCAGGCCGGATTCCAGCATGGTTGGTGTGTCGGGCAGCATCGGCGAACGCTTGGCGCCCGTGACGCCGATGGCCTTGATCTTGCCGGCGGTGATAAGCGGCTTGGCGGTGAGCAGCGAACCGACGCCAAAACTGACAAAGTTACCGGCCAGATCCACCATCAGCGGCGCGCCGCCCTTGTAGGGCACGTAGGTGACATTCAGTTGGTTGCGCTGGTTGTACATGGCGCCGACCAGCCGCGTCATGTTTTCCGACGCGCCGTAGTTGGCCTTCGTGTGATCCTTGCGCAGCACCTCGGCCAGCTCGCGCGGATTGTTGGCCGGGAATCCGGCGTTCACGATGAACACCAGCGGCGAGATCGCCACCTTGGTGACGCCCACCAGGTCTTTCAGCGTGTCGAAGGGCAACTTTTTCTTCACGTAGGGATTGACCAGGTGCGAGGAAACCACCAGCACGTAGGTATGGCCATCGGGAGGCGACTTGGCGACCAGATCGGTGCCGATGATGCCGTCGGCCCCCGGCTTGTTTTCGACCAGCACCATTTGGCCCAGGCGCGCTTGCAGGCGTTCGGCCAGGTGGCGGGCGATGGCGTCGGTGCCGCCGCCGGCGGAATAGGGAACAATCAGGCGGACCTGCTTGTCCGGGAAAGCGGCTTGCGCTGCCAGCGGCACGGCAGCGGCGGCGATGAAGGCCAGCAAGGCAAGGGAACGGCGGATCGTGGGGTGCATGGGATATCTTGTCTAATTTCAATGCCGACGCGGCGGATAACGCCGAAGTTGCTCACAGCTTCAGCACGAAGGGGTCTTGGATCTCGTCGCTAAATTCGCACCAGACGCTTTTTGTCTGCAAAAATTGATCTATAGCCTCTATGCCGTTGACACGGCCAATGCCGCTGTTCTTGACTCCGCCGAATGGTGAATTGAAGGTCAGTGCGCGATAGGTGTTGATCCACACCGTACCAGCCTGCAGTCTTCGGGCCATGACATGCGCGCGCTGAAAATCGCGGGTCCAGACGCCAGCCGCCAAGCCGAATGCAGTTCCGTTGGCTTTCTCCACGAGTTCGTCGTCGCTGGAAAAGCGCGCGACCGCTAGCACCGGCCCAAAAACTTCTTCCTGCATGATCTGCTGCGACAGGTCTGCCGCTTCCAGAATCGTCGGTTCAAAAAACAAGCCGTTTTCCAAACCATGCACTCGCGCACGGGCGCCCCCGGTCAGCAGCTTGGCGCCCTGTTCGATCGCACGCTGCACCATGCTCTCGTCCTTGCACAACTGCGCGCTCGTGGCTACTGGCCCCATTTGTGTGGTGGACAGCAACGGATCTCCCAGTTTGATTTGCTGCGCGCGCTGTACCAGACGGTCCACAACCACGTCATAGATCGATTCATGCACAAACGCGCGTGAGCCGGCGACACAAGTCTGGCCGGCTGCGGCAAAGATGCCGGAAAGAATTCCCACCACGGCGTTGTCGATCTTGGCATCGCCGAACACGATGTTGGGACTTTTGCCCCCCAGCTCCAGCGTACAACTGGCCAGACGAGCACCTGCCCGCGCGGCGATGGCTCGTCCGCCGGCGTCGCTACCGGTGAACGATATTTTGGCTACGCCGGGATGGTCCACCAACGCTTCTCCCGCGCCGCGCCCGCCCGTCACCACATTCAGTACACCCGGTGGGATACCGGCTTCCTCGGCTAATCGCACAAGCTCGAAAGCTGAAGCCGACGTGACTTCCGACGGCTTGATGACAAGCGTGTTGCCGGCTGCCAGCGCTGGCGCGCAGCTCATGATCGTGAGGAAGGTGGGTGAGTTCCAGGGCACGATCACGCCCACGACACCCAGGCGTTCGCGCAGTGTGTAGTTGAGAATGCTCTGCCGCTCGACGGGGATCACGCGGCCTTCGATCTTGTCTGCCAGACCGCCGTAGTAGTACAGCCAGTCCTTGACCACGGTCGCCTGCGCTTTCATTTCGGCGAGCAGTTTGCCGTTCTGGGCTGTCTCCATGCGCCCGATCGCATCAGCATGTTCAGCGATACGGTCACCCCAAGCCATCAGCAGGCGGCCGCGCCGCGTGTTGGACAGCTTGCCCCACGGACCATCCAATGCCGCTGCCGCCGCGCGCACTGCACGGTCAACGTCGCCCGCATCCGATTCCGGGAACACCCCCCAGTCCAGCCCACTGGTTGGATTCTGGGCCGTAAAAGTTTTGCCGCTGCAAGTATCAAGTGCCTTGCCGCCGATATGGTTATGAAAAACCTTGGGCGTTTCGTTTGCCGTGCTGCTCATGCTTTATCTCCTGTGTCAATGAATGATGTGCTCATGCTGCCAGATACCTCAATTGAATGCCGGGATCGCTGACAAAGCTTTGCTTTTCGCCCGTGAACACAATTTGACCCTTGTCCAGCACGATGACCCGCGTTGCCGCGTCGAGGCAAAAGCGCGTGTTTTGCTCGGAAATCAGGACGGTCTGGCCCATTTCCCGCAGGCGCTGCAGCAGCTTGCCGATTTCGGCGACGATTAACGGCGCCAATCCCTCGCTAGGCTCGTCCAGCAGCAGCACCGAAGGGTTGCCCATCAGCGTGCGTCCGATCGACAGCATCTGCTGCTCGCCGCCGGACAGCAAGCCCGCCGCGCGGTTGCGCAGGCGGGCCAGCAACGGGAATGCGGCATATATCTCGGCCAGGGTCCAGCGCTCCGTTGTTCCGCGTGCGCCCGGTTTGGCTCCGATGCCGAGGTTTTCCTCGACACTGTGCTGCGGGAATACTTGCCGGTCTTCCGGCACATAGCCCAGCCCGGCCCGCGCCAGCCGCCAGGTCGGCATGGCACTTACGTCCTGCCCGGTCAGGTCAATACGGCCTTCGCGTCGAACCAGACCCATCAAGGCCTTGAAGCAGGTGGTTTTTCCGGCCCCGTTGCGTCCCAGGAGCGCCACGATCTGGCCTTGCGGGACCTGAAAATCCAAACCGAACAGAATCTGACTGCTGCCGTAGTACGCAGTCAGGTTTTGTACGACCAACTGATTTGGTCCGCCGGTGGATATTGGCGTGATGACGGCTGCGTCAGGCATGACCGCTCCCAAGGTACGCTTCAATGACGCGGGGGTCATTGCGGATCTCCGATGGAGAGCCTTCGGAGATCTTTGTTCCCATCTGCATCACGATTACGTGCTTGGCTGTTCCGAACACCACGTCCATATCGTGTTCAACGAACAATAGCGTCATACCTCCTTCACTCCACAGGCGCTTCAGGCATGCCACCATGGTTTGCCTTTCTCCTGGGCCCATGCCAGCCATCGGCTCGTCAAGCAAAAGAACCCGTGGTTCGCGCGCCAGTGCGATGGCGATGTCCAGCAATTTCTGGTCACCATGGGACAGCGTCGAGCAGATGCGGTACCGCACATGTTCGAGGCCGACCTGCTCCACCAGCTGGTTGGCTTTGGCGACCGCATCTGATGTCGGATAGCGACCGAATGGTTTCCATAGTTTGCCGCGCCGTGCCGCCGCGCACGCGACCAAAGTGGCCTCGACAGTAAATGTCGGAAACAGGTTGGCCGTCTGGAACGCCCGTCCAACTCCGGCTTCGACGATCTGGGGAGCCGATCGGCCAGCAATCTCCTGCCCCCCGATCCGGATTGATCCGGCGTCGGGCGCGATCAGGCCAGTGATCAGGTTCAGCAGTGTTGTTTTGCCGGCGCCGTTTGGGCCGATGATGGCGCTGAGCGAGCCTGCCGGGACCACCATGTCGAGGGATCGCGTAACGACATTGCCGCCATAGCTTTTGCACAGTCCGTGGATTTCCAAATGGGTGGACATTCGCTCAGACCTTTCGCGATTCGGCCGACGACTTGACGGCAGATCGCGCGCGGCTGTTGACCCACAGTGCGCTCAAGCCCTCCAAAAGTCCTTTCTTCAGACCCAGGACCACCAGCAGGATCAGCGCGCCCACCACCATTCCGTGCGGCAAACCGACCTTGTTGATCATGCCGTTCAGTACGATGAGAAAAGCCGTCCCCGCCAGTGGCCCGTAAAACAGTCCGCTACCGCCAAGCATGATCGTGAACAGCCCTTCGCCCGACATGGTCCAGTGCATGAAGTTCGGGTAGGCGCCAGAAATGTGCAGGCTCATCAGCATGCCTCCCATGGCAGCGAATATGCTCGCGATGACGGACCATCCGGCGCGGTAGCGCAGAACGTGAATGCCGGTCAGGTTCGCGCGCCGCGGATTGTCTCGCACCAGGCGCATGGCCACGCCGAATGGCGAACGGTCCACCAGGTACATCAGCGCGATGACGGCCGTAAACACAACGGCACTGAACACGTACAGATGCGCCTGATCAGCTAGGTCGATACCCCAAAACGGCGGGCGGGGAATGCCGCCGATGAGACCCTGCTCGCCACCGGTCAGTCCGCTCCATGCCATGACAACAGCGAACATCATCATCTGCACGGACAGCGTGATGAATGAAAAGAATACTCCTTCAAGCCGCACGACCACCATGGAGACGATGGCCGATAGCATCGCGACGACGCCGACGGTTGCCGCGAAGGCTGCCGGTACGCCGAACCCGGCACGCAGCAACAGGCAGAACGCGTACGCACCGATTCCGAAGTACATCCCATGCCCGAACGACAGCATGCCGCCAGTCCCGACCATCAGGTTCAACGACATTGCGAATAGACCAAAGCAGAAGAATTGCAGCATCCACTCGCGCAACACGGCGCTGCCAAAGCCATAGCCCAGCCCGGCCAGAACCAACAGCATGGCCGGTCCTCCAAGCCAGCGCAGATTGTGTCGTGGCGCGCTCATGCGTGACGCACCTTGGTGCCGAACAAGCCAGTGGGTCGAAACATGAGGAACAAGGTCATCGTCAGGAAAACCAGCCCGTCGGTGAACAAGGGAAATCCCAGCGATCCGAACGCCCGGAAAACGCCAAGGCCCAGCGCTACCAGTAGCGCGCCTGTTACCGACCCCATGCCACCGATCACGACCACTATGAACGAATCGATCAGGATCGAGAAGCCCATGCCGGAACTGATCGACCGGACTGGTGCGGCCAAACCACCGGCTGCTCCCGCCAAGGCGCCGCCCAGGGCAAACACAATAGTAAAGATTGCACCAGTGTTGATTCCGAGCGACGCTACCATTGCGCGGTTGTGTGCGGCCGCACGAATGACTTGCCCGATCCGTGTTCTGTGCAGCGCGATGCTGAGTGCCAGCGCGATTGCTACCGCTACCGTGATCAGTACCAGATAGAACGGCGGAATGACGCCACCAAGTACCATGAGCGGCGCGGTACGGAAGGCATCAGGCATACCCATCGACAGAAAGTCGTTGCCCCAAATCAGGCGTACCGCATCGTCGAATATCAGAATCAGCGCATAGCAGACCAGAATCTGGAACAGCGGATTGATGTCATAGATGCGGCGCACGATCGTGCGTTCAAGTGCCGCACTGAGCAAGGCAGTCCCAAGACCGGCTGCCGCGACCGAGATCAGAAAGCTGCCGCTGAGACCGAAGGCCGAGTATGCAAGGTAACTTCCAATCATGTACAGACTGCCGTGCATGAAATTGACGAAACCGAGCACACCGAAGATCAGCGTGAGGCCCGACGCAACGATAAACAGTACCGACCCGGAGATCAGTCCCGACGTTGTTTGTGTTATCAGACAGCCGCTCGAACCCCAGCAGGACAGTAAAGTTGCGAGGTCCATTTAAGCGTAGCCTTTGGCTTTCTTCCAGGCGGTTTCCTGCTGCACGAGTTGGTCCCAGTCCACGTCAACGATGTTGGTCAGATAGGGCGCTTTCGCCTGCGCACGTCCCCAACCGAGTGCATAGTGGGTCAGTGTGTGATCGGATGCGCGAAGGACTGCCTTGCCTTGGTGCGCGCCAAGGGGGAATTGAACTTCCATGCCATGCATCGCCTTCATCAACCGATCTGGAGCGGCGCTGTTGGTTTCCCGCATCGCCTGGGTGAGGGCACGGATCGCAAAGCTGGCCTGCCAGGTCCAGTTGGTCGGATAGTCCTTGAATTTCTTCTGGTAGTCGTCGAACCAGCTTCGGTTATCCGCTGTCGCGGGATAGTCAGGCTGGTATCGGTTTGGTCCGTAGATTTCGCGTGGTACCGACTTGAGCACACTGATCGTGGTGTAGTCTCCGATGAAATTGGAGAAGACCACGGTTTGCTCGAACAAGCCAAATACGGCAGCCTGGTCCAGGAAGGCGGACAGGTCGCCGCCGAACAGCGAGACGTAGATCACCTGCGGTCGCGCCTGCAATATTGCGGTGATGTTTTCAGTGTAATCTGGCTGGGCCAACTTGGGCCAGGCTTGCGCGACGAGATCAACCTTGGCCCCTTGGGCGCGCACGACATCCATGAATTCCGGTGTGGTTTGGCGGCCATAGGCATAGTCGGCCGACACAGTGGCCCAGCGGGTCAGGTTGCGCTTTTTGCAGATGTCTGCCGCGAAGCGGCCGCCGCTGAGGGTGTCGTGAATGCCTTGGCGGGCGATCCGGAAGACGTTTGGGGCGTGCAACTGCGGATCGGCGCTCAACTGGCTGGTTTCTGAAACGCAGTGCAGGCCCAGCACTTTTGGCATGCTGCGGAACACCTCGTGGACGGCAAACGCCGCCCCCGAAGAATCGCAATCCAGCACGATTTCGCATCCTTCGGAAGCAATCAATTCGCGTGTCAGGCTGGCGGCCGCATCCGGCGCTCCCTTGGAATCGCGCTCAACCAGTTGCAGCATGCGCCCGTTGAGGCCGCCTGCGGCGTTGAAGCGATCAATCTCGAGCAGCGCCCCGCGCCTGGTTGATGCGCCCAGTACCGCTGAACGACCAGTGGCCGTGGTGACCGATCCGATTTTGATTGGAGCGTTTTGCGCAAATGTCAAAGATGGCCAACCCAACACACTAGCGGCTGTGGCGGATGCCAGCACTTTGCGGCGCGTGATTTTGTCGTTCATTCATGTCTCCTGGAAGTAATTGATTTGTGTGTGAAACGCCACGGGCATTGAGCCGAGCTCCGAGCGCTTCAGTTCAGAGGTCGGCGGTCAAAACCAGCCTGCCTTCCAGCCCGCCTGCCCGTACCCGGTTGAGCGCACGATTGGGATCGTTGTGCGGCACGCGCTCGATCGGTAATGGCGCCAGCTTGCCGTCCTTGGCCAACTGCACCAACTCGCGCATCTCGCCGAGGCTGCCGACGTAGCTCCCGATCACGGACACCGCGCGCAAGGGTAACAGCGGTAATTGCAGGGACAGCGCTCCGCCATACAGGCCGATGATGATGTACTTTCCGCCTTTGGCGAGTGCGCCGATGGCAGCGCCGGCCGTGGCGGTCGATCCGACGAAATCAATGGCTGCCCCAATGGGTTGTCCAGCCGCTTCCTGAATGCGTTTGGTCAGTCCATCGGGGCCGGCGTTCACCGATGCGTGCGCGCCGGTGGATCGGGCCAGCGCCAGCCGCTGATCGCTGATATCGACCGCGACAATACGGGCAGCCGGACTGAGCGCGCGGATGATGCTGATGGCAGCCAGCCCCAACCCGCCGGCGCCGACTACCACGATGGCTTCCTGCGCACCGAGCGGGAGTGCTTTTTTCACCGCCGAGTACGCAGTGATGCCGGAGCATGCAAAGGTTGCCGCCAGCGCTGGATCAATGCCTTTGAAGTCGATCAGGTGTTCGGGGCGTTGCAGCAGGACGTGGGTGCCATAGCCCCCGTTACGCATCACACCAAGCGTCACCGGATTGAAGCAGAGGTGTTCGTTGCCTGACAGGCATCTTGGGCACGAGCCGCAGCCAGCCCACGGGAAGGCAATACCTTGGTCGCCAATCGATACTCCCTTGGCTTCCGGGCCGATGGCCACCACGGTACCCACCGTTTCGTGGCCGGGCACCATGGGCAACTGGACGCCCCGGTCGGCCAACAACAATTTGTGCCCTTGACCCAAGTCGTAGTAGCCGTCCTGGAAATAAAGATCCGAATGGCAGACACCACAGTGCGTCACTTTCAATAACACCTGCCGCCCCTGTGGTTCAGGCACCGGCTGGGGTATCAGCCGCAGGGGTTGCCCGGTGCTTACCAAAGTCCAGTTCATTGTTTCCTGTGTCTCGCTTGGCATTTTGTGTCTCCGCTGCTGAAAGAAAGATACTCTATTGTTGTGCGTACAAGTTGTGTTGTCAAGACTGGATGTATAGGTATTTACCCTTTGTATTGGCCTTTATGCTTCGATCCAGAGTCGGCTTCAGGTAAACTTGATAAGTTGTACGTACCATATGCAAGAATACATACGCCATGAACGATCTTTCCGCTGCCTTTCCGATCTGGGTCGACGATGAATTTCGCCTGCTGTGCCAGCTTGTGGATCTGCACGGGCGGGAGGTGCTTGATGTGGGGTGCGGGGCCGCCAGGATGACCGAGCGCATTGCCGGGCTGGCGCGCCGCGTGGTGGGCATCGAGGTGGATCGGGCGCAAATGGAAAAAAATCGCGCCCGCCAATGGCCGGCCGGTCTGAGCTTCGAGGGCTGCGGCGCGGAGGCCATGCCTTTTGGGGCCGCCAGCTTTGACGGGGTTACGCTGTTCAAGTCGCTCCACCACGTTCCGGTGCCGTTCATGGATCAGGCGTTTGGCGAACTGCACCGGGTGCTGCGGTCTGGCGGCTGGGTGTTCATCTCGGAGCCGGTCTATGCCGGCCCATTCAACGAGGTGGTGCGGCTGTTTCACGATGAGGGCGTGGTGCGGCAAGAGGCGTTGCAGGCCACGCAGCGCGCCACCGAAAATGGTTTGTTCCGGCTGGTGCACAGGGTGGAATTTCTGGTGCCCGTGTCGTTTCGGGATTTCGATGATTTCCGCCAGCGCCTGATGCAGCCGACGCATATTGAACTGACCGTCGATCCCGCGCTGGAAGCCGCCGTGCGCCGCGCCTACGAGGCGCACCAGAGTCCCGGCGGCGCCCATTTCATCCGCCCGATGCGGGTTGACTTGCTGGTCAAGCCGTGAACACGCGGCCCGGTGCAACGCCAGCGCGAACGCAGTCGCGCCCCGCCCATTTGCCGCTGCAGGGCGTACGGGTGCTGGCCGTGGAACAGTTCGGCTCCGGCCCTTATGGAACGATGTTCCTGGCGCAACTGGGCGCGGAGGTGCTCAAGATCGAGAACCCGGCCAGCCGTGGCGATCCTGCGCGGCAGACCGGCCCCTACATGCTGGGCGCCGACGACAGCCAGTATTTCCAGGGCTGGAACCTCAACAAGCGCAGCGTGCTGCTGGATATCAAGTCTGCCCAAGGCCGAGCAGCCTTTGAGCGCCTGGTGCCAGGCGCCGACGTGGTGCTGAACAATCTGCGCGGCGATCAGCCTGCCAAACTGGGGCTGGACCATGCGTCGCTCAAGCGCCTCAATCCTGCGCTGGTCTGCGTGCACATTTCCGCCTACGGCCGCGACAACAGCCGCGCCGCCTGGCCGGGTTATGACTATCTGATGCAGGCGGAGACCGGCCTCATGCAACTGACGGGCGAGCCGGGCACGCCGCCGACGCGCGTGGGCGCGCCCTCGATCGTCGATCACACCACGGGCCTGACCTCCATCATCGGCTTGCTCGCGGCGTTGCTGCGCGCGCGCGAAACCGGCGTGGGCTGCGACGTCGATACCAGCCTGTTCGACGTGACGCTGCACCAACTGGGCTATACCGCGATCTGGTACCTGAACGAAGGGCACGCGCCCCAGCGGCAGCCCCGCAGCGGCCACTACTCGCTGGCGCCGGTGCAGACTTTTCCCACGGCGGACGGCTGGATCTTCGTGATGTGCATGACGCCCAAGTTCTGGGAGGCGCTGCTGCACGCGCTGGGGCGCCAGGAGCTGCGCGATCGGGCCGAATTCAAAACGGCCCCACTGCGCCACCGCAATCAGGCGCAACTGACCGAAATCCTGGACCGGGAATTCCGGGCGCACCCGACCAGCCATTGGCTCGCGCGCCTGCAAGGCGTGCTGCCAGTCGCGCCGATACGCGGCCTGGCCGAAACTCTCGACAGCGCGTTCGTGCGCGAATGCGGCATGCTGTCCGCCGTCGAACATCCCGCCAGGGGCGAACTCAAGCTGCTGGCCAGCCCCCTCCGGTTCGATGGCCGCCGCCCGCCCTTGCGCGCCTGCGCTCCGCTGGGGCATGATACGCAGGCCGTCCTTCAATCCATCACACCGCAACGGGAAGCGCCATGAAACTCGCGGGCATTCGTGTCATCGACCTCTCCAACTTTCTGCCCGGTCCCTTGCTGACGCTGGTCATGGCCGACCACGGGGCCGAGGTCATCAAGATCGAGCAGCCGGGCGAAGGCGACCCAGGTCGGCACATCGGCCTGGCCGACGGGCCGCACACGGTGTTCTTTCGCAACCACAACCGCGGCAAGAAAAGCATCGCGCTCGATCTGAAGAAAGACGCCGACCGCGCCGCGCTGCTGGATCTGGTGACCACGGCGGATGTTTTCGTGGAGTCGTTTCGCCCCGGCGTGGCCAGGCGGCTCGGCGTGGACCATGCTGCGCTGCGCCAGCGCAACCCGCGCCTGGTGTACTGCTCCATCAGCGCCTTCGGTCAGGATGGCCCCTACCGTGACCGGCCCGCGCACGACATCGCCACCGAGGCGCTCACCGGCGCGCTGAGCCTGAACGTGGGCAACGACGGCCAGCCCGCGATTCCCGGCTTGCCCGTGGCCGACCTGTTGAGCGGCCTCAACGGCCTGGCCGGCGTGCTCATGGCGCTGCTGCGCCGCCAGACCACTGGCGAGGGCGACTACATCGACATCGCGATGATGGACAGCATGCTGGCTGCTTTGCGCAATGTGGTCGGCCCCACCTTTGCCGAGAACCGGCAGCCCAACCCCAAACACGAGCGCACCACCGGCGGCAGCGCCTTCTACCGCATCTACGAAACGCGCGGCGGCGGCCATATCACCCTGGCCGGGCAGGAGCCCAAGTTCATCCACGCGCTGCTGGGCGATCTGGGGCGGCCCGATCTGGCAGCCGCGTGTTTGCAGGGGCCGGGAGCGCACCAGCAGCCGGTCATGGATTTCCTGGAGCAGACCTTCCGCCAGCACCCGCGCGACTACTGGGAGCAGAAACTGGCGCAACTGGACGTTTGTTTCGGCGCGGTCAACACCCTGCCGCAAGCCTTCGCCGATCCGCAGATACTTGCTCGCGGCATGGTGTTGCGCGACGAGGCGGGCCGGCCCCACATCGCCAGCCCGATCCACTTTCTGAACGAGCCGAGCGCGCCAAACCTGCGCGCGCCGGCCCTGGACGAGCACCACGCGCTGCTGGGGCAGCGCTGAACACTGGTGAGGCAGAATGCCCGCCATGCCCGGATCAGTCCAGCACGACCAGCCCAGGCGCGCGCGTGCCCTGCGCCGCCCTGCCACCAGTGGCGAGCCGCTCTACAGGCAGTTGGTGCAGTCCCTGCGCGGCGACATCTTGCGCGGGGTTTTCCCCGTCGGCTCGCAGCTTCTGCCCGAGGCGGCGTTGGCCGAGCGCTTTGCCGTCAGCCGCCATACCGTGCGCGAAGCGTTGCGGCAGTTGCGCGCGGACGGGCTGGTGTCCTCACGCCAGGGATCCGGAACCACCGTGATGCCTCCCCCGCCCAGCACGCTTTTCAACGTGCACCGGGTCGCCTCCGTCGACGAGTTGATCGCCTATGCCGTCGAGAGCCGCTACGACATCGTGCGCAGCGACGTTATCGCTAGCGAGGATGTGCCTGGCGATGCCGAGTTGGAGCTGCCGCCCGATTGCCGCTGGCTGCGCTTGCAAGGCATCCGGTTCAGCGGCCAGGGCGCCACCGCGCCGATTTGCTGGACGGAAGTATTCGTTGCCGCCCAATACGCCGGCGTGGAACGCCTGCTGGCGCGCCAGCGCGGGCCGATCTGGCGCCTGATCGAAGACATGTACGGCGAGCGGCTGGTCGAAATCGAACAAACGCTACGTGTGCGCAGCGTTCCCGCCGCCATTGCCGAAAGCTTGCAGGTGGAGCCTGATTCCACCGTCGTGGAAGTGCGCCGGACGTACAAGACCTCGGCCGGCAGGATCGCGGAAGTCTCGGTCAACCTCTACCCCGGCGAAAAGTTCCGCTTCAACATGAAGTTGCGCAGGGCCTGATTTCAGGAAAACTACTGTTTTAATAGCTGCATGCCAATATATGGCGCGTATTTGCTATATAAAACTATAGTAAACACGCATGGATAATTGGCATGCTGCTATTAATTTTGCTCTAACCCAACTGCCCCAGGATCGCTTCGGCGCGCAAGGCGATTGGTTTGTCCACCAGTTTGCCGTCCACGGCGATGGCGCCCAGCGGGCCGCTGGCGAGTGCGGCCAGCACGCGCCGCGCCCAGGCAATTTCCTCTTGCGACGGGGCAAACGCGGCGTGCACCGGCGCGACCTGCCGGGGATGGATGCACAGCTTGGCGCCCAGCCCCAGGCGCCGGGAGCGGCGGGCATCGCTTTCCACCTGCCGCGCATCGTCGATGGTTTGCGAGACTCCATCGATGGGCGCAAGCAGCCCGGCATGGCGCGAGGCCAGCACCAGGTGCGTGCGCACCGCGTCCAGTTCTTCAGCGTCACCTTCGATGCCGGAATCGGACATGAAGTCGAAGGAGCCGAAGGCCAGCCGGCTCACGCGCGGCACGCGCGCCAGCGCCAGCGCCTCGAAGTGGCCGGCCACGGTTTCCACCAGGGGGATC
>Ga0209628_10002355_pt1 | contig 12779 bp, 7 predicted proteins | sample TergutCu122P4_FD_187285 | JGI IMG/M metagenome (GOLD analysis project Ga0209628, IMG submission 187285) | Cubitermes ugandensis P4 segment gut microbial communities from Kakamega Forest, Kenya - Cu122 P4 (SPAdes) (version 2) | ecosystem: Host-associated > Arthropoda: Insects > Digestive system >...
TCGTAGCTTAATGTGAACTCCGCCTTGAAAAGCTTATTCAGGATATAGCCCTCCGGGGCCTCTGTTTCAACGACGTAGTAGCTGCCCGGCGCAAGGTCCGCGAACACGGTTTTGCCGTCGCCGCCAGTAGCCTGTACAGCGACGGCTTCATCTTTCTTTATGACGTCCAGCCCTTTGCCCGGATAGATATCCTCGGCTGCGTAAAGCGTGAACTCCGCGCCGGGAAGAAGAATGCCCGTGCCTTTTTCTGTCTTAAGTATTTCTATATTCAGGAGCTGCCGTATGTCTGTCAAATACCAGGTCTTATATCCACGGCTGTCCTTGTCAATCGTAACGATAAACGGGTCGACCGGAAGATACCCTTTCGGCGCTGTCGATTCGACGACGACATATTTCCCATACGGCAGCTCCGGCGATACGAGTCGGCCGGCATGATCCGTGAACAGCTCCGGCATGCATACCCCGTCGATTTTCGCAGTATCCTCTTCCGAGAAATCGTAGCCCTTGAAATCCTGGCCTGCCCATTCAGCGCCAAAGGGAAGCAGCGTCCCGTCATCGACGGCAATTATTTCACTTATAAGATATACTTTGAAACCGGCGCCTTTCAAATGGACCTTGTCGCCGCCGCCTATGCCGGAATTGCCGGCCTTTACGATCTTAAACCCCTGCTTCATCACCTGTTCCGTGGCAACTACATCGCGCGCGATAGATTCATCGATCCCGTCATGGACGCCGTTGACTTCATATACCGTATCGTCAAGCAGGTAACCTTCCGACGGCGACAGTTCCTTGATGTAATACTGGGCCGGGAAAAGGCCGGTGAATTCGGCCATCCCGTTTTTGTCGGTTGCGGCCTCCGCGATTTTCTGGTCTTTTGTATAAACCGTCCCGTCGGGATGTACGCGATTTTCATTCATATAAAGGCCGTAAACGGCGCCTTCAAGGACCGCGTCGCCCTGCGGTACCACCGTCAAAGTATCCCGGTCTTTCTTATATAAATTTATGTCCAGCTTTACCGGCTTGTTAATGGCATTCACCTTGTAGTAGGAACCGTACTTTGTAAAGGTCAATCCCATGGTCCAGCCGCCGGTATACGAATATGGGGCTTTGACTTCCCTGATGCGCTCAAGCCGCGTAGCGCCCGAATCGCAAAACAGCCCTGTCCTGTGCCTTTTAATGGCCGGGTCCCAGATCATTCCCATTTTCGATTTCACCCATTCGCCGTCAAACCAGTATTCAAGTTCGAACTCGGCGCCGTCAAGGGCTTTGCCGGTGTATTCGTCAATTTTCAGGATCTCAACTTCGCCGAAATAAGCGCATGTCCCGGTATGGACTGTTTCACCGGTACTCGAACCTTCAAACACGATCATGTCCTTATACCCCACCAGCCCCGAATATTTTGTCACATTGAATGTATCGCCCTGCATCTTGACAGAGATTTTCGCTGTACCCCCGGCGTCACAGTATCGCGGGATGAAAAAGTAGAACTGCTGCCCGACCATAATATATTTCGGATCGATTGCCATGCCAAAGAGATTCCCGAAATATGACCCGGCGGGCGCGTCAATCGCCGTGATCTGCGCGCTTGTCGCCCCGCTGACCGTAAACGGCCCGTACATTGCATAATTCTCGTCAAGGGACAGCCCGCAGTAAACCAGTTCGCCGTCTTTAAGGTTGCCAACAGCGACGCCCGCCGAAGCATAACCCCCTGTAATCGAGTAATACAGCGCCTGGAGGGCTGTTTTCATGTCCGGGTCCAGCGATGTGATGGAAGAAAAGGACGGGTTTGAAGGTATAGAGCCTGATTCGATTGTCCAGATAGCCATCTGGATTAAAGCCTGTTTGTCGTCCCCTGTAATCCCATAGTTTGCCGCCACGCGGTCGACGTTGGCAAACAGCATAAGCATCCTTTTTTCTTCGCCCGGCTCCCAGTCATTGACACTGTAACCAAAGCTTGTCCCGTCAGGATCGCTTAGGATCATCTGGCGGCTGTACGCAAGCGTTCCATCAGAACGGTAATGTATCATACTCGTATCTATGTTGTACGGCGACTCACCGTCAGGGGCGGAATCAAACCATTCGCTGCCATCATCGGGGACCGGAGCCCTCAATAAGCCCTCTTCGAAAAACGGTTCCGGCTCGATCCTATCCATTGAATCTTCACGCAACTCCCCATTACATGTTATCACTGTTTCATCTTCAGGCTCCTGTATTAGCTCTGGTTCATCAGCTAAGTCGATCACTTCTTCAGTTATTCCCGGACCCTCCATTTCTTCATCTGTTATTACTGCAGAATCCTCTCTGTTATCTGGTATCATCGCATCCGCTTCGATTTCTTCTGCATAAACTGAAAGATTTTTACTAATGCTATTGCTAATTCCCATAGGGAACCATACTGTAAGAATGACCATAGTTATAATGAAAGAAGCCACTCTTCTGGCGTAATATATTTTCATCATTTTGTTTTCCTCCTTGATGGAAATAAAAAACGCCTTGCTATCACAAAGCGCATAAATATCCGATTTCAATTTAGTTTACGAAGGATCTACGTTTTCGTATTCACCACCTTCAATAAGCCCTTCAGGGAAATCGATGTCCACCGCCCCCTTTTTAATATTGAAAGTGTTCACTTTTCCCTCGATATATACTTGGTCAGTGTAACTATCCTGTGGCAGAGACGTGAATGTATATGAATACGTCAATTCAACAAATTCACCGTCAGTGTCGATAACCGTCTCAACAGTCACAAAATCCGGATCACCGCCCGGTATATTAATGGGGCTATAAAACAAGTATTTATCCGACAGTTCCATATTTTCCGGATTGAGTGAAAACATCAGCTTTTTATTATTTCCGAAGTCTTCCACTGCCGCAGTCTTTACCGAGCTTTGAAGAAAAAAGAACGGGTACATGAACCCCATGTCCGGATCCCTGTTCCCACTACGCTTGTATTTATAGCCGTTGTCTTCGGTATATACAATCCCATCTTTAAAACACTCGATATATGTTGCATATACCCGGCCATTTTCCTTACCTTCAAACGCCATCATCATTTCAGTATTGCCACCTGGGCCTTTTTTCCATACATACTCAATATAATGAGTTGTCAGCACTGACGACATATCGTTAAACTTTTCCAGGTATTCGATCTCTTGAATTAGCGAGCCGCCATCCCCGATAAATGCATTCCTGAAAGCTGTTAAATATATATGATAAGCGTCGTTCGCATTTGCTTCGCCACCTAAAATTTCTTCCATACCTTTAGTTTCAGTAATAGTTTCGATTTCATTTATAAAGTTATTTCCCGACACATTTTTCCAAACGCCACACTTGGAAAGTATCAGAAACAACACTATTGTTAATGCCAATATAATGGCTGCCGTTTTTTTAATCATTTTTTTCTCCCTTCATAATAAAGCCGCGATTTCGCGACAGCGATATCAATGCTGCAATTAACTATTATGATTTATAATGTACACATCAATGGTTTGGATATAATAAAATCGATGTAGCGGGCTTTGTATATTTCCGTTTTGATATGGGGCTTCAGCTGTTTTAACTATTCCGTAAATCGGCGTTTTGGGAATAGTTGCACTCATTCGTGAATATAACAGGCCAAAAATCGAATGCGAACACAATACCCAAAAGGAAGCCCGCGCCGTGCTGGTAGCCAGCACTGGTGCACGGCGCGGATTTTGGTGTTGATTCGGAAAGAGGGAAATTTCTGTGCTGGCTACAGGAAAACATCGGTTTCAAAACCAAGCCTGAAGGTGATGTGTACTTGTTCTTTTGATACAACTCGGACACACTCGATCATCTGCCGGATAATTTTTTCATCGTATATACACGGGGCCCTCCCCAGTTCTTCAAGCCTTTGGAACAACTCAAGCTCTCGCTTTGGACGGTCACTTGCGATATCAGGTCCTGTGCTATTACCATTCACATTAAGAATCTTTAATAATTCTGTTTTCTCGTTATAGAACGCTTTAAACCTCTCATCGAACAGGCCTTCAGTTTTCTCTTTAGCATCAAGTTCAATCAGCTTGTTCACTTCTTCATCAATCTTGCTTATTCTCAAGCGAATTGATACCGGATCCAGCTTCTTGTTGTCTGTATCACAGAAAACGCCGTCAACGGGCTTTTTCTGCGTTAGCATTTCACTGATTTTGGCTGCCAATAATTCGATCACATTGCTTTTATTGCAAACGAGATCCCCAATGGTTTTTAATATCGCGTTCTTAAGCAATTCTTCTTCTATGGATGGAGACCCCTTACAGAAACGCTTGCCATAATCAAGCCTGCTTATGCAGCGCCATACAATTTTCTTTTTTCCTCTGATATTCCAGGTAACCCTGCGATAAGGCGTACCGCATTCCCCACAAACGAGCAGTTCTGTGAGCGCGAATTTACTGCTATACTTTCCTTGTTCAGTAATGCTCCCAACTTCTTTTACCTTCCGCTTCCCGCTTCTCCGGGAGATTTCCTCCTGGACGCGATTCCAAATTTCCTTGTCAATAATTGCAGGGTGGTTGTTTTCAACATGGTATTTCGGTAATTGGCCTCTGTTCTTTTCTATCTTTTTAGACATGCAATCGACCGTGAAAGTTTTTTGAATCACGGCATCCCCCATGTATTTCTCATTTGTAAGAATTGAACGGACAGTACTGCTACTCCAGGATTTCTTTCCTCTTGGTGTCAAAAACCCGTCGTTGGTAAGAGAATTTGCGATCACTTTTTCACTTTCGCCGGAAAGGTAAAGGTCGTATATCTCTCTTACTATCTCCGCCTCCTCCGGGACTATTTCCGGTTTTCCGTCTTCACCCTTCTTGAATCCAAGCACGCTCTTATATGGAAAATAGACAGTACCCTGGGCAAATCTTTTACGATGTCCCCATTTAACGTTTCCGCTATGCGACTCTGATTCCGCTTGCGCAAGACTGCTATATATAGTCAGGATAAATTCATTTGTCACTTCGAGTGTATTAAACCCTTCTTTCTCAAATATTACCGCTACCCCCATTTGCTTTAATACCCGGATATAATTCAGGCTGTCCACGGTATTCCTCGCGAATCTTGATATGGATTTTGTAATGATCAAGTCTATCTTGCCTTGTTCGCACCACTTGATCATCCTGAGAAAGTCTTTTCTCCTTTTAGTGCTTGTTCCCGAAAGGCCTTCATCAGCAAATATTTCAACAAGCCTCCATTTCGGGTTTTTCATGATTTTTTCCGTGTAGGCCTCAATTTGGGTTTCATAAGAGAGGTGTTGTTCTTCAGCCAGAGTACTGACACGGCAATATGCGGCAGTCCTGAGTTGCCGGTTTTCATTTTGCCTGAGTTCTTCAAGATAACCTGGTTCAGGCGCTATTTTGTGAATAATTTTTTCTGGCATCTGCATTGTCGATTCCATATATCGTGTCCTCCCGTAATATTGTTCCGTTAATAAGCAGGAGTTCAATACTCCCGTCTGGATTTATTCTGATTTCCCTGACATTGTCGTTTAGTACACTCCGATTAAGAGATTCGAGTGGCCCGTTTTGAATGAGGCCATCCGTCAGCAGTCCAGCTATTGTGTCATTCGTCAGCCCCATATATTTCTTTGTTGACCATTCAAAGATTAAATCCTTTAGTTTTTCTTTGTCTGGATCAATACTGTCGAGCAGCCTTGCAATTTCACTGTCAAATCTTTTTACTTCAGCGATACTATTTGCATTCTTCTCATGAACGAGTGTGGATTCGTTCAATGTTTCCGGCACTATACAGCCGTATTGGATAAACAGGTTCAGAATAGAAAGAACGCTTTCGTTTATTCCAGTCTCAGCGATCCCGACCGACAAGCCACATTCCTTGTCTGTACATTTCCAACGGTTGTTTATTTCGCGCCGCTTGTCATAGCGCCTGCGCATCCGGCTACCACAATCCCCACATACGACCTGCGTCCTCAGTTTAGCAAAACTGACATTCCTTAGATTCGCATCAGCTGGAGCTTTTTGCTTTGTTTCACGAAGTTGATTTGCTTTATCAAATAAATCCCTTCCGATCAATTGTGTGTAAGCGCCTTCACCAAGATACCGATTATCGCAGATAAGATGCGAAATCTTTGCCTTGTTCCATTCCCTGCTCCCTTCACTATATATAATTCCGAGGCTATTAAAGTGTTTCGCGATTTCAGAAAATGAGAGGCGTCTTTCTGTATACAGCCGGTATATCTCTATCACAACAGGCATCTCATCAGGGTCAAAAGATATTTTGCCTTTTTCGAACCTGTATCCAAACAGGGTGTTTCGCTTCGTAGTCATTTCTTCCTGTATGCCTCCTCATTGCTTATAGAGTTAACCTTTCCGGCAGATCAAGCCCGCCGATAAGCCTGAATATAACTTCTTCATTAGAGACAGGCACAATCTTTTCCACAACAGCAGAAAAAAGCCTGTCGTTAAAATGTCTTTGTTTCCGATCGGCTGTCGCCATTACTTCATCTAACTCCCTGAGGTCAGAGAGGGTTTCTTCATCCTCATCATCAGAGAGAAGCAGACGTCTTTTTCTGCGAAGCATGCTGATCTTTCCTTCGAGATCGGTCTTTTTAGAATTATAATCAGAGAACCCAAGCATACCTCTGGTATAAAGACGCGTGATCGATATGTTCTGCGCGCTAAGATCGGCAATCTCTTTATCAACCAAATAAACCTGACTTCCGGTATTCGATAAACGCAGCTGCATCTGTGCAAACCGGCTGATAAGAGGCGTCAGGATATATCCCCTGTTTTCAGCAAGTTTATTTACCATAATAAGAAAAGCTCTCTTCAGATGTTCATCCCTGATTGAAATCTTGTGGCACGGATAGCGCGTGCCCACGCGGCGGCAACAAACCCAAAAATCTACACTATTTTGAATCTGCCTCCTGAATGACGCCCCGCAATCAGGGCATATGATTTTTCCGCGAATAGGATCCTGCCCGCCGTTGGCGCCACTTGCCGATCTTTTCTCCATCAATTCTTTCACGCAAGAGAAGGTTTCCGCGCTTACTATTCGTTGATTGCTGTTTTCGACGTAGTACATTGTTTTCTCGCCACGGTTCTTTACCTGTTTTGGCGGTACGGTATCTGTAGTGAATCGCTTTTGCAGAAGCGCGTTACCCATGTATCTTTCGTTCCTCAAAATGTATGTGATCGATTCTGACCACCATTTTGCTTCTTCGTGTTTCGTGGGGACGCCTTCGGCATTAAGCATGTCCGCGATTTTGTGTTTGCCCACCCCCGCAAGGTATAAATCAAAAATTCGCCGAACAGTCTCGGCTTCACATTCATTTATAACAAGGTTTCCGTTCACAAGATTAAAACCATACGGAGCGCGGCAGGTATTAAACTCCCCGCTTTCCATACGTCTTTGATAACTCCACTTTAAATTGCCGGAAAGAGATTGCGATTCATATTGCGCGACCATCCCAAACATAGTCAGCAGAACTTCGTCATTCATTTTTTCCGTATCGATGTTTTCTTTTTCGAATAAGACACTAACGCTGTTCAGTTTTAGTATTCGTGCATACTGCAAGCACTCCTGTGTATTCCTCGCAAAACGCGACACCGACTTTACAAGGACGCGATCCATCTTTCCACGCTGTGCGTCTTTAATGAGGCGGGCGAAGTCTTCCCGGCCTTTTGTACTCATACCACTGATACCCTCGTCAGCATAAATATCGGCGAGTTCCCAGTTTGGATTCTCACCGATGTATTTCGTATAATGCGTGACCTGGTTAACGTAGGATTCCTCCTGGTCCTCCGACGTTGACGAAACCCTGCAGTAAGCGGCAACGCGGAGAGGGGCGTCCTCTTTGTTTTGCGGTTTTATAAGCCGTATTGTTTTTTGGCGTTGTTTTTCTTCCATTTTGTTTTCCCTATAATCCTTTCCGAGTGACCTTTTGTTAGCCACGAACACTACCACATACTTTTCCTCATAGCGAGCAAAACCTTGAATTAAATTAAGTTCGTGCCAAATGCCGTTTTGCAGCTTTTAACGATCTCCGAATACTCACGCTTCGTGATCAATTCTTCGTCAAGAAGCATTTTAGCCAGACTGAAAGAGTAAAAAAACGCAGCGTCGCTTTCGAGCTGCCGTATATTTGTTTCTGTGTTCATTGTTACCATTCTCCACATTTGTATGCGCCGGCTGCCTGATGGCAAGCAGCCGGCGCAAATAGTAATATCGTCCTATTTGTTATTTTTTCTTGTTTCCGCACTATTTGTCCACGACTTCCCGGCGGTCCGGGGATACTGCGAGCGGCCTGGCGGCCTTCATAGGGGTTTCACCTCCGGAGGGATCTCCACCGGTCGCCCTCATTGCGTGCGGCGCTCCTCGCGCACGGGCTGTGACTGGACGAAAGTATCTTTTAATTTCCGCTCGCCTTCTCATCGCCTTCCGCATGATGCCATTCATGCGGCCTGAGTCCTGGAGGGGATTGCTCCCGTCCGCTCATGTGGCTTGCCCTTTCGGGGCGGCTGCGGCAGTGTCTCGCAGTAACGGTTATTCAGTTTTCAAAGTACTCCGGGGAAGGAATGCACACCTTCTCCTACTAGTAACGGGAAAAAAACAGCGTTTTAATACAGAAAAACCGTAAAGTTTTTCAAATTAAATTTTTCCCGCCAGCTTTTCCCTCAGTATTTCAAGGACCATCGCCTTTCTCCGATGTATCTTGACTTGATAGGCGCCAACCTCTTTTGCGTATCCGCCCTCCGTTTTTCCGCACAGGACTAACGCAAGGACCAGGGCGAGATCGCTTTCGTCTAATTCCATCAAGGCGCCTGCTATTGCATCCGATATGATGAAGTTGTCTATTATTCGTTGCGGATCTTTATCGAGTGAGATGAATTCCCTAAAATTCTCATGCGCATTCTCTATGCCATTGCCACTGTCATCGCTATTGTTTCCGCGAATCAATTGGCTGAACGGGATTTCGTTGCGTGAGAATTTTTTGTTTTTATCCTCGATATTCCACTTCCCGCGGCGGAATTCATCGTATTGCTGCTTATTCAAGCTTACTGTTTCATATTTGCCGGTTGCAGTGTTATAAACCGGTACAGAGTAATTTTTAGGCATCTTATGCCTCCTTTCGGAATCAATTCGTGAAAACGGTTTTGATCCCGAAGGGCGGAGGCCGTGCCCGTGGAATAATAAAAGACTGAATATATAAAAATGCCCCGCTTCTATCTAACAAGCAGGGCGGGAACAATTGAGGATAAACTAATACCAGGGCGATTCTATTGAACCGCAATATGAGCATAAAAGCCCCGCGTCAGCGCGTTAAGCGCCGACGCCTATAAGGATCATTGTCTCAGAGGCCATGATACTTATTCCTTTCTCTATTGAAGCTGCATTACATTGGTGTCGAAAGATACGGATAATGCAGACGGGTGTAGAAATAAAAAATGACTTATCGTCCCCTCGACGTCATGTAAAATGTCGTCAACTTCCTTGCGTAAAACGCAAGGGTTGCCAAATAAGTCATATAAGATAGTTACCCGTTATTTCCGATCATAAACAAAAACGATTCTGTCGTTGAGGATGCCAGTAGCCAGCCTGTCTTCGGATACAACATCGCTACCTTCGCTCCATAAAAAAGGCAAACGGGACAAGTCCGGTTCCTGAAGTAAAAACCCGTCAACCGCGCCATTATCAGCTGTAATTGGCTAAATTGTACTCAAAACATGACTAAATCTGTCGTAGGTGCTACTACCGCCGCCGATTAATAACAAATAGAAAAATGGGCTATTTCGCAGACCGGATCAGAGAACCGGTCTGCGAAAATTATTTTTAATTTTAAGGTCTTGCACCCTCTAAGGAATTTGATAGATATGAGTCTAATTTCTCCTCATTGTTGGAAATAATGAAGTAAATGTAGTTGATAAACGAATCAGCAGATGAAGGAAGATTCATGGATTCGGCTATTTTATCAACCAAATCATATGTAAAATCAGACTCATCCCCAACAATTACTTGCCAGCCTCTATCATCGAGTTCTACTGATTGTGGCTTTACGTATTCTGCATACCCGAGGATTGAACCGTCCTCCAGAGTTATAGAGCGATAAAAAGCAATGTTTTCTTTTGCCGCATCCGTCTCAAACCATGCGTTAAGATCGACGGGGTTATCTGTTATCGAGATACCATCCTCTATCTCCGCCCAATCCGCAACAATGTCAATAAGAGTAGCAGGATTAAAATAGCCAGGATAATGATCTTCTTCTGTTGCATTATTCTCATCGTCATATTTATTCCTGTTGTTGTTGTCATCCATTTCTATATCCTCTTCTTCTTGAATTGTATCCTGCACAGGCGGAATACTATAGTTTTCGCTTGCAACAGACCGGCTGCATCCAAATTGCGTAATGCTAATGCATATTACCATTGCCGCTATTAATGCTGTTTTTAACATACCAGTACTCCGTCCGATTGTGATGCTATTCATGGGTAGCAAACATAGCACCGCATATAATGACAACTGGTAGGATAACTATCCGTAGAACTGTATAGCTTTGCAAAAGTAGCCGCGCCAGCAATACCATCAGCTGTAAGCGCTTTGGCTTTTTGATAACTTACTAACGCATTATAAGTATTGTTCCCAAAAATACCATCACATGTATCTTTAAGATAACCCATGCGGTATAGCCTAAGTTGCAGTTGAGCTACATCGTCTCCTTGGCTACCCAAACTTAGTACACGCCAATTGCTGCTATTGCCATCAAACATCATAATATGTGCTACCATTAGTTTCGAATATGTTGCACTTCCGACAATACCGTCTGCCACAAGACCATTAGCTTGTTGAAATGCCTTTACTGCACTTGTAGTTGCGGCTTCAAACGTATTATTCGACAAAGAACCAGGTGAATAATATAGTAAATGTAGCATGATTTTTAATCTTAATACATTAAAGTTTGAATCACCTTGTTTCAGTACGACACTCCCCCATGCTGTTGAACTATTTGAGTTTGTATAGTTTAACCCTAAAACTCTGAAATTGTATCCGGCTTTATTATAGTGATATGTCGAATTCATAGGTTTATCATTTTGCGTCCAAGTATCTCTTATAATAGTAGCCATCCGAATTATATATCCTATACCCATCGTAATGTGATCTTCAGCCGGGGAATTATACCCGACCATAGTAGGAATACCACTGTTGATTTGAATTTTATGCCTTGACCAACAATCAGCATTTGAACTCGTTACTAAATAATTCGTGAATGTCATATTGGGTGAAAGCTTCTTTGAATTTGCCCAGGCCAAAGTACCGCTCGCTATCGCTGGCCATCCGGGACTGTGCCCATATAAAGAATGCAAGAGTTGGTTAAGTTTGATTGAATGAGGTCTTGTTGATCCCAATAGATTGGGTTCAATTTTACGCCCGATTGCATCAAAATACATTGACATTGTCGTATAGGTACATAAAGTCAGCCAAGTATGGTCCGCAGTATTTGGCAAACAAGTTTGTGTCGCTGCTGCAGCCGATTGAGTGTTTGGAGATTCATCATTAATAATCGGCTTTGTATCATTACCGATATATATTTGTACTATTTCGCCTACAATTTCACATTCTTCAACTTGTCCATTACTATTTGTTTTGTCTATAGGAGTATCATTGTTTTGTACTTCTGCTTCAGACTCACAAGCGGTCTTATTTATTAGCTCAATTTCATTAAATGATTCAGGTATTATTTCAGATTCATCATTTATCTCGGTTATCACATCCAAATTATTATCTGTGTCAGGTACTATTTCAAGCGTGTCGTTTGACTCAAATATAGCGTCAAAACCACTATCTGAGTCGGGTACTTCTTGAAGAGCGTTTTCTGTTAAGAGTATGTTACTCTCTAATTCCTCAGCAACACCTGCATAAGTGCGATACTGAGCCCACTCAGTTTGAACGGCCATTGTTCGCTCTATATCGAATGAAATTGCCTCTTGTGTCATTTCCTCATTTTTTAATTCACTCAATGAAGATATTCCAACCCCAGTAATGCTTCTTAACATGTCGTTTTCCAGTGTAAAGATACCTGTTGCGCAACTAAAATATACTTTTGGTACTTGTTCCAAAATTAAAAACCGAGCAGGATCATATGAATACTCTAAAATCGGTGGAGCCTTTTCATTAGTACCAGTAATCATATATCCTACAAGTTTTTTAGTGTCATCAACAATGCCGAATGCATAACCATATAAAGAATCATCCAGATTGTAAATACTCACTGGTTCTGTAAGATCGGTATCTTGCCAATAGCCAAAACGAAGATCTTTCTCCTGGGAAACACGATCGATAAGAATTGAAGCAACACTTATGCCAATCGCTTTAGAGTTATTGGCAGTATCAAATGATTCAATGGCTTTTGCATCGATAAAAGTTTCTTGTGTCTTACCGCCATATACAGGCAGGTTTTCATACCAATAATCCACACCTTCAAGAATAATGCTTTCATATTCATCTATTCCTTGGCTTTGAATATAGAACTCACTCTTGTCTTTATTAGTTTCTTGAATGAGTGCGTCAGAAATGCAAATTTCTTTTTCTTCGCCAACTGGCTTACCTTTTTGGGGATCATCATCCTCTGCGAATGCTATTTTTGTCCCCATCGCAAGGGTGAGTACCACGATGAGCAAGAAAACCACTATAGTATTAGTTTTTCTCATGTTGTTATCTCCTTCTTGTGTTTTACATATAACATTGTATTGGACGGTTACGGCATAACGCAGTGTTGTCGTCCGATAATTGCGGAATATACATTTGATACT
>Ga0209628_10002356_pt1 | contig 12778 bp, 7 predicted proteins | sample TergutCu122P4_FD_187285 | JGI IMG/M metagenome (GOLD analysis project Ga0209628, IMG submission 187285) | Cubitermes ugandensis P4 segment gut microbial communities from Kakamega Forest, Kenya - Cu122 P4 (SPAdes) (version 2) | ecosystem: Host-associated > Arthropoda: Insects > Digestive system >...
TATTATCAGGGTAGTTGAATATCAAAAGGGAGAAAATAAAAGTATAGATACTAATTCAAATATTATTTTCATAATTTTGAAAGGGTATGGAAGGATTTCGTTCAGGCAATTTACGGGCAGAATAGTAACAAGTGGTGATATTTTATTATTTCCTGCTCATACTCAGATTAAGTTCCGCGTTGATGAGCGTGCAATTATTCTTGTTTTTCAGTTGCAGCCCAGCGTTCATTTTTGTGACCATTATTCGCTGGATACGCTCTACAAGCAAAAAGGAAGAAGGGAAAAGGAAAAATTTACTATACTCAAAATTAATCAACGGATAAAATCGTATATAAATTCTTTGCTCCCGTGCTTAAACGATGGATTAAAATGTCATTATTTTTTAGATTTAAAAATAAAAGAATTATTCTTTCTTTTGCGTGCCTACAATACGAAGGCAGATATTGTCGATTTTTTTTCGTCCATGATAACAAATGATGCGGCTTTTTACGCTTACGTGCTGGCAAATTATAAATCTGTCAAAACGGCTGGTGAATTAGCAAAAAAATCCAATTACACTGCATCTGGGTTTGAAAAATATTTTAAAAGAATTTTTGGTGTTACCGCCCACGCTTGGATGAAAAAGCAATTGTCTGAAAACTTATTTCATGAAATAATTTGTACAAAAAAAACATTTAGAGAAATTAGCAAAGAATTTGGATTTTCATCTTCTCAACATTTAACTAATTTTTGTAAACTAAACTTTGGAACAAACCCAACCATTTTGCGCAAAAACGGAGGTATAAAAGAAAAAAATAACGAATTGTAAATAATTGATAATGAATATTTTTTTTTAAAATATACATAAAATATATAAAAAATCTTTTTTTTGTTAAATGATATCAAAAAAAAATGTACCTTTGCAACTTGAAATAATTTATACTTAATATAAGATAGAAAAGGTTTATAGAGTTAATATTTAATGTACTAAATAATAAGTCAAAATGAGAACAATACAAAACATTTTATTAGGATTAACTGCTTTGATAGTAGGTATTTCTGCCTTACAAGCAGGCAACAATGATACACATAAAAATCGGAAATCAGGTAATAAGGAATGGGTATCAATAGGACCCGTTGATGTGCCCGGTCGTGTGTTAGCAATTCACGTAGATAACAATGATAATATGCGGGTTTACGCTGGAACAGCCGGCGGAGGTTTGTGGATTAGCACCAACGGAGGCGCTTCTTGGAATCGCTGTATTAACCTTATAGGTTCGGCTGCTGTTTCCGCCATAGCACAAGCAAGTAACGGAAGATTATTCATTGGAACAGGGGAAGGATTGAATCCTAGTTATGCTCTTTCGGGGGTAAAAGACAACCTTGATAGTTACGGCATCACGGGAGACGGAGTTTATTACTCTGATGATATTAGCAAATGCGATGGTGCGATCGCTTATAAAGAAGCAACATTTACCAAGATAGAATCAACAGCATCGTGGAGGGAAATAAATACAATGGCGTATGATACTAAAAATAATAAATTGTATGTCGGAACAAATGAAGGGCTTAAAGTATCTACAGACAATGGCACTTCTTTTAGTCCCGCCATGAGTGGTCCGGGCAGTACAAGCAAAGTATTTGATGTAAAGGTTGGTAGCGATGGCAGTGTTATTTGTGCCATTTTTCCTGCAAACGGTGATGTTCGTATATCCAAAGATAATGGTGCAACGTTTACTTCTGTTTGTGGTACTAGTGCAACAAAATTACCCAATAATGCAGGACGTATTTCAGTCGGCATTGCCCCATCCGACCCGAATATAATGTATGCATTTGTAGCAGATAATGTCAACTCCGATTATGCCTCTTTTATGGGAGTGTATGTTTCTTTAGATAAGGGCGAAAGTTGGAGAAAAATATTCAAGTCAGGCGGATATAATGACCCCATGTTAGGAAACGGCGCATATATGAACGTACTTGCTGTTTCTCCCACCAATCCAAACAAAGTTTTTGTGGGAAGTTTTCTCTTATATCAAGTAATAAAGACCGATTCAACGCAATTGGACGAGAACGGAGAAATATTGTATCAACCTCTACCAAGTGGAAAATATTGGGTTGGTGACCCCAATGTTCCCAGTTCTTATTTAGGAACCGCTGATGGAATACATTCCATTTTTTATAGCGGAAAAACAATTTATTTGGGAACGTCATCAGGTATTTTTTATTCCAGCAATGATGGTTCATTGTTTGAAGAAAGGAATAGAGCGTTGAGAAATACACAAATTTTTTCTATGTCAGCAGGTATCAATGGTCGAATTATAGCGGGTACGCGGGAAAATGGATCCGTTTATATACGAAACCCCAAAGATTGGGATGCTCACTCAGAGCAATTGTCTTATGGTAATGGTGGCAAATCTGTTTTTTCTATCTTAAAACCTGATGCGTTGTATTATTTTGCTGGATATAATGGATATAGGCGGGCAAGTTTTGAGAGTGATGCTCAAGACCCCGCACAGTGGTACACGACAAATGGTGAAGAAAACTGTATTATGGAAAAAGGGGCTACATCTCCTCGCTGGCGTAATAGTGATAATGAAAAAAGAAGTACTATTATTCAACTTGCAAGTCCGTTTTTATTTTGGGAATCTGCGGAAGATTATAAATCTAAAGATTCCGTTACATTTATTGCAGATAGAGATTATGAAAAGGGCGAGGCTATATGCGCTAAAAGTGCAAGAAACAAATACCCTATATGGACAACAAATACAACAGGCGATAAATTGTATCAAGATACCACCGGCGTTTGGATAATAGATACAATAACCAAAGATACGACAGGACGAACCGTTAGAAATAATATTATGCGTGTACACGATATTGTAACCTCCCGTTTGTTCATGGGTGGCGGCGGATTTATAGGCAAGAGTGTGCCTGTCGGCGCTCCCGTTTTTATGTCCTTGACCGCACTCAATTATGATATAATACAAAGATGGAATTGCGTATTCCATACAGACGATATAGGCGATATGGTTGCAGGCATGGCTGTAAGCCGAGACGGCGACCATCTTTTTATCCTTACAAAAAACGTGGGTAGTTCGGCTATTCATCGTGTTTCGGGGTTTGACGAATATCGAGCTTTGGAGGAAGTAGATAAGTTTAATTATGATTATGCAAATCCAGGATCAGGCTACGGAGGTTCTGTTGGTGGACTATTTACTCCTAATTCCCTCCGAAAACTAACCGACGAGGTGCTTTTAACAACCGGAGACGATATTTTATCTATTGCATTAGACCCGCAAAATGATGATAATTTAATGTACACAACCAGCGACTATGATAGGGTTATGTTAATCACAAACGCAACGACTGCTACATATCCCGCTCTTGTTGATAATAAAGAAGGCACCGGATTGCCAGATAATATACCCGTTTATACAGGTCTAATCGTAAAAAAGAAAGATAACGATAATAAATCAAACGTTGCGTACATTGGTACAGAACTTGGAGTGTACGAAACAAATGATTTTGATACGCCAAATCCAACTTGGGAATTATATAAAAACGGCATAGATATCAATGTTCCTATATTTCAATTATATCAACAGACAAAAGACGTAAATCCCGTTGTTTCAGTAGTTTATGATGGTACTAAAGAACCGGACACTGTGTATAATTTTCCTGCCGTTTCTAATTTAGGAGTTATATATGCGGCTACACATGGAGCAGGTATTTTTGTTGATACCTCTCAATTCATACCAAGAATAACGAGCGTGAAACAATATTTCAACGCAACCAAAAGCACAGATAATAAACTAAAAGTATATCCAAATCCTGCATCTTCGTCTATTTTTGTTGATTATGCATTGCAATCCAATGAATTTATTCTATTGAAAATTGTAGATGTAATGGGCAGAGTCGTTTATACAGAGAACCTAGGAACAAAAGAATCAGGTTCTTATTCTCAAGAGATTGATTGTTCCAACTTGCCGAATGGATTTTATCTTATAAATATGACAATAGGAAAACAAACAAGAGTAGCAAAATTTGTTGTTTTTAAATAAAATATAAATTAAATTAAAAAGTAAATATATGTTGAGAATAGGGTTATTCGCATCTGCACTATTGTTTGGTATTGGTGTATTTGCGCAAAATGTAGAAATAGGAGAAGCAAAAAAAATTGCAGAAAATTATTTGTTAATGCAAAAGATAAATGCAGATAAGAGTGCATTAACTGTATCGGAAGATTACACAAAATACAGTGAATCGGGCGAGATATTGTATTATATTTTTAATTTTGAGTCAGGCGGATTTGTTATTGTATCCGGCGATAAACGTGCAAATCCTATTCTTGCCTTTTCCACAACAAATACATTCTCGGTAGATAAAAATCGTCCATCTTATCTCTTTATAGAAGGATATGAAAAGGAAGTGGAGTATATAAAAACTACAATAGCAAGTACGGATATTTCTCCTCAGTGGAACGATATTACCGCTAAAAAACAGCATAAGGCAAATGATGTAGAGGTTGGTCCTCTTTTAACGTGCAAATGGAATCAGGATAAATACTACAACACATTATGTCCTGATGACAATACCACAGGGGGACAAAATGTAGCAGGAACACCTGCCTACGATTACCATGTTCCGAACGGATGTGTCGCCTTGGCAATGGCTCAAATTATGTATTATCACCGTTCCCCCCGAGTAGGAAAAGGGTCATCGTCTTATAATGCTTCGGGTTATGGTTATTTATCGGTAAATCACGCAACAACTACCTATGATTATGAATCTATGGCAGATGAAGCAACTGGATATAGCGATGCCCTTGCTCGCTTGATTTACCATGCAGGAGTATCTGTAAAAATGGGATATGCTCCAGATGGCTCTGGAGCATTTACACAAGACGTTCCTAATGCTTTGATGTCGAAATTTTTATATAAGTCGTCTATGAAATCTATTCCAAGAGATACCAATTCATGGTGGAAAGATACAATAATACAATGTTTGGATAAAAAATTACCTATATATTACGCAGCGAGAAGTAATACGGGAGGCGGAATAGTACATGCCGCAGGTCATGCTTTCGTGTGTGACGGATATTACATAAATAATAGTCCAGCGGATACATTTTTTCATTTTAATTTTGGATGGGGTGGAAATGATGACGGTTTTTATAATATCAATGCCATTAATCCATCGCCTTATAATTTTATCGTTGATAATCGTATTATAATAGATATCGAACCTTCCGGCGATACAATAAATTTTTTCACAGGTCAAAAGATTTTAACGGCTACTTATGGTTCGTTTAACGACGGCAGCGGAAGATTTGATTATAGACCTAATACAAATTGTTCGTGGCTTATATCCCCACAAAATGGAAGAAATATTTCAAGCATAACATTAAAAACATCTTCACTTGCCCTCGCCGAAGGAGATACAGTAAAAATATACAGAGGAAAAAATGCAATAGAAGATTCTTTGGTAGCAATATTAACAGATACTGTTCTTAAAACAAACGACAAATATACTGTTGTGTTACCTTCTTCGGAAGCCTTAGTCATTTTTACTAGTGATAATTCTGGAAACGATGAAGGTTTTACGTTTAGTTATACCTCCACAAAAATGTCACCTAATTATTGTGTTCCTGCAACGCCGACAAGAATAACGACTATATCTGGCAGCATTGATAATGGAAGTGGAAATGCAGTGTATAATAGCGATAATACCTGCTATTGGGCTATTGCACCTGAAGGTATGGGAAATACAATACGTTTTGCTTTCAGTAAATTTGATTTGGAAAAAGGAGATGTATTGGAAGTTTTTGCTCATCCTGCAACAAATGTACCTGCTGTACCCGGAGCAGCAACTGCAACTTGGAACTCTTTCGGAGATAAAGGAATAGTGAGATACTCCATCGATAAAAAACCTATATTGAATGAAATTATTTCTGTTCCAATACAACCAGTATCAGGACATTCAGGAGTAACTCTATTATTCCGTTTCAGAACAGATAACAACCTCGAAGGAACAGGGTTTAGAATTTATTGGGACACCATTGTCGGTATACAAGATTATAATAATTTTGGGCTTACAAATTTATCTATATATCCTAATCCTGCAAATGGCGTTGTTTTTGTTGATTTATACACAAATACAGAAGAAAATATTCAGATAAGTTTGTATGATGTACTAGGAAGAAATTTGTATTCCGTATCAACGCAACAAGTTTTGGGACAATATATAGAGCGCATATCTGTCGATGGTTATGCCAAAGGGCTTTATACGCTGCGAATCAGTACTTCCAAAGGAACAGTGGTGCGGAAAATAGCGGTGGAATAATAGTTAGTTATTAACTATAAAAATAAAAAAAGGTTGTTCAAAAATGGATAGCCTTTTTTGTTTATAAAAAAAATTGTATTTTGAGAAAACAGTTGTTTTTTGTCGTTTTAATCGCTAATTTTAAATACTTGCGTTACTCTTTCAAAAATTCCTGTTAAATAGGCGATAGTCATTCCGTAGTTGGAAACGGGGATAGAAAAATCAACTATTTGTTTTATACGAACGGCAACCTGTTTGTCTGTAACCATACAAGCACCACATTGTATTGCCATAGCATATTTGTCGAGATGAGGCAGCGGAGAAAGTGCCGAAACCATTTCAAAATTTACATTTTTACCTGTTTTTTGTCGAATAATGTTCGGAATTTTATGCCGTCCAATGTCTTCACAAGAGGTAGGGTGCGTACAAGATTCCAATAATAGAATTGTATCACTGTCTTGTAACTTACTTAAATGTGGCGTTCCTTTCAAATAATTGTCAAAATTTCCTTTTGCACGTGCCAATACAATGCTAAAACTCGTCAAAGGAATGTGTATAGGCACTATTTTTGAAACAACGTCAAAAACTTGACTGTCGGTTATTATTAAATTTGGCGTTTGTTTTTGTAGAAAATTTTCTAACTCTTCGGGTTGCAATCCAATGGCAACAGCGTGATTGTCCAAAATATCTCGGATTAACTGTACTTGCGGCAAAATAAGCCTCCCTTCAGGTGCTGCGATATCTTGGGGCATCACCAGCAAAATCAAGTCATTTTTTGTAATAATATCTCCGATAAATGTTTTTTTTGTATAAATAGTGGGAGGCGTTATTTCTACCAATTTGTTTATCAACTCGTCAATTCCCTGCCTTTCAATGGCATTCGATTCCAAAATAGGCACATTGTAACTGCTCAATTCTTTTTTCAGTGCAGGCGATAAAGGGGCTAAATCCGATTTATTATGCACAATCAAATAGAAAATTTGCATAAAGTTTAATTCATTGATAATTTCTTTTTCATAATCTCCAAAAATATTGTCTGAAAATACAATAATTGCCACGTGAATTGTTTTAAGTACTTCTTTTGTTTTTTTGATGCGTTTTTCTCCCAACGGACCAACATCATCTATTCCTGCGGTATCTACCAGAACGGCTGCACCTATTCCAGATATTTCGATGCTTTTTTTTACGGGATCGGTAGTTGTTCCTGCCTGTGCCGATACAATCGCAATATCCTGATTAGCAATCGCATTGATTAAAGTACTTTTTCCCGTGTTTCTCCGTCCAAAAATACCGATAAATGTTCGTTGTGTACTCATAATTTATTTATCGCAAAAATACTATTTTTTTATTCAACTAAAAATTTTACCTGCCCCAATTATCTCTGTCTAAACTTCTAAAATTGATAGCCTCAGACAGATGTTGAATACCTATATTTTCGCTTTTATCCATATCAGCGATGGTGCGACTTACTTTCAGAATACGGTCGTAGGCACGTGCAGAAAGACCTAACTTTTCCATTGCCGTTTTTAGAATATCAAGGCAAGATTGATTTATTTTACAATGTTGAGCAACCAATTTAGATGTCATCTGAGCATTGCAATAGATACCTTTGTTTGCTTTAAACCGTTCTTTTTGGACTTCCCTCGCCAAAATTACCCGCTCTCGTATAATGCCACTTTTTTCACCTTTTCTTTTTTCAGACAACTCCTTAAACGGCACAGGAATTACCTCTACATGCAGGTCTATTCTATCCATTAATGGACCTGAAATTTTGTTTAAATATCGCTGTACCGTTCCTTCGTTGCATGTGCATTCGGTCGTTGGGTGGTTGTAATATCCACAAGGACAGGGATTCATGGCGGCAATAAACATAAAAGAAGAAGGGTATTCCACACACATTTTCGAGCGTGAAATAGTAACATTTCTGTCTTCCAAAGGTTGCCGCATTACTTCCAAAACAGAGCGTTTAAACTCGGGCAATTCGTCTAAAAATAATACTCCGTTGTGTGCTAATGAAATTTCTCCGGGCTGAGGGTTTGATCCTCCACCCACCAATGCTACATCAGAAATAGTGTGATGCGGCGACCTGAACGGGCGAACAGATATTAATGCCGTATTTTTATGCATTTTTCCCGCAACGGAATGAATTTTTGTCGTTTCCAACGCCTCCATTAACGTAAGCGGCGGCAAAATAGAAGGAATACGCTTTGCAAGCATCGTTTTTCCGCTGCCGGGCGGACCTATTAAAATAGCATTATGTCCGCCTGCCGCTGCAATTTCTAAAGCTCTTTTTGTATTTTCTTGACCTTTAACATCTTCGAAATCAAATTCATATTCGCTCAACGAATTATAAAATTCTTTGCGTGTATCTACGATTGTTGGTGTTAATTTTATTCCATTATTAAAAAAATCAACAACTTCTCTAATATTGCTTACACCATAAACAATTAAATTGTCCACAATAGCAGCCTCTTTTGCATTTTCCTGCGGAAGTATGATGCCCTTAAACCCTTGTTTGCGAGACTCGATAGCAATAGGCAAAGCACCCCTTATGGACTTTAATTGTCCATCAAGCGATAATTCGCCCATAATAATATATTGCTCTAACTCGTCTGGTTGTATTTGTTCAGAGGCGGCTAAAATTCCCATAGCGATAGTTAAATCATAGGCAGAACCTTCTTTTCGTAAATCAGCAGGAGCCATATTGACAATTATTTTTTTGCCCGGCATTCTATATCCGTTATGTTTTATGGCAGATTCTATTCGATGTTGACTTTCTTTCACCGCATTATCAGGCAGACCAACCAAATAAAAATTTACTCCGAAATCAACGTTTACCTCAACTGTGATTGTTGTGGCATTCACACCGTATATACAACTTCCAAACGTTTTAACTATCATAGATTGTGTTTTGAGGTGCAAAGGTACACTTTTTTTTGTGAAAAGTGAAAAAAAATGTCAAAAAAAGTAATTACTTTTTTTTCTTTTCACATTTTACAAAAAAAAATTATAATTCGTGACTAAAAACAAAAAAATATTGTATCTTTGCAAAAATTGAGAAATTTTTATTCATATTTTAATAAGTAGTAACTTAAAATTAGACGGTCATGAAAAACACAATCGAAATTAAAAATGTAATTGTAGGGATTGATTTCTCCGATGGTTCTTTAAATGCGATGCAACATGCTATTTCAGTAGCATTGAAGTACAATGCGAAACTTATACTTCTTTACGTTCTCACACCTGATGCTAAAACACTGATAGGAGCAGATGAGGTTAGTAAATCAAATATGGTTTCGTTTATAGAAAAAAAATTAAATAAGTTAGTCTCCGATTGCAAAAAATCGCTGCCTAGAAACATTGTCGAATACAAAATTCGCATGGGTAAAGTATCAAGGGAAATGAATGCAGAAGCCCAAGAACGTGGCAGCGCCTTAGTTGTTGTCGGAACGCACGGTTGCAGCGAATTTAAAGAATTTTTTATGGGAAGTTCGGCGTTTAGAATAATTAGTGCCTCAAAATTTCCTGTTTTAAGTGTTCGCAACGGCGTTGATATCCAACGTGATTTAACCAATATTTTAATCGTTATTGACGATAGTATGGAAACTTTGCAAAAACTAAAATATGCTGTATCAATGGCAAAAAGATTTCATGCAAAAGTACATATTATGGGAATGTACCCTACAAGGTATAAGGATATTACACAAAGAATAGACGCATTTGTCAAACAAGCGGAAATCTATTTGCTAAAGGAAAATGTTCGTCTCGATTCTGTATTGATTAAAAAGAACAAAAAAGTGGATACTGTGCTTGAGTACGCTGCAAAAAAAGATGTCAATTTAATTATTGTAATGAAGGAAATAGAACTTGCAGGAGAAACAGTATTTATTATGGCACCTTTCAGCGAAAGAATAGTGAATAGGTCTCCCATTCCAATTTTGACAGTAAATGTAGATGAATCTATTTATCCTGATAAATTTTACTCAACAAAGAAAAAATAATTTGTGGTAAAATAGTAAGAAAATGAAATTCATTAAAAAAACAGAATAAGTGTTTGCGTTTCGTCGGATTGGTTCCATATTTGTATTCTTGGAGTCTTTGTATTATTTTCAAAAAATCCAACCAATTTACATGACAAAAGTTAACATTTCATATTTTTTGTCAAAAAAATGTAATCCGCTACCGAAAGTTGTTCTGGGCGTTTGTTAAAAATGGATTTTTTGGTAAAATTATCAATAAAAAGAATTGTTTTTAACGAATTTCGTATAGTTTTTCGGCGTTGATTGAAGGCTGTTTTAACAAGTTTTTTAAAAAGTCGAAAATCACAGCCTAAATCTGTTGTGTTATTCCGCGTTAGGCGGATAACTGCCGATTTGACGTTAGGCGGCGGATTAAATACGTGTGATTCTACCGAAAAAAGATACTCAATATCGTAAAATGCTTGCAACAAAACGCTCAATATGCCGTAATCTTTATTTCCGGGCGGCGAGGCAATCCGAATAGCCACTTCCTTTTGAAACATTCCCACTACTTCGGGAATAAAATCTTTGTATTCCAACACTTTAAATAGAATTTGCGAAGATATATTGTACGGAAAATTTCCAATAATTGAAAATGAATTATTTTTAAAAATAGTTGAAAGTTCCATTTTCAAAAAATCTTGTTCGATAATTTTTTCTGCTATTTTGGGGTAATGCTTCTGAAGGTATTTTACCGATTCGGCATCAATTTCTACAATAAATAAATCAACATCAGGTCTTTGCAAAAGAAATTGAGTTAAAACTCCCATACCTGCGCCTACTTCCAACACAGAACGTTGTTTTTCCGATAGACTATTTACAATGTTTCGAGCGATGGTATGGTCTATCAAAAAATGTTGTCCTAATCTCTTTTTTGCTCGTACTATGTTCATTCTGCAAAGGTACATTTTTTTTATATATAACAATAAAATATTTTTTAAAATAATTCGTTATTTGGATAAAATTTACTACCTTCGCAGATTCGTATCAAACACACGAGGTGTAATTTTTTTAATTGATAATAAGATAGTTAAATAAATAAACTAAAACTAAAAATTTATGGATCTTAAAAAGTTAATGGCTGATTTGGAAGCCAAAAATCCATCGCAACCCTTGTATTTGCAGGCTGCGAAAGAAGTATTAGAAACTATAGTTGATTTTGTAAATGAAAATCCTAAATACGATAAATATTCTATCGTAGAGCGGATTTTAGAACCTGAACGCATCATCATATTCAAGGTTACTTGGATGGACGACAAAGGGCAAATTCACGTAAACAGAGGTTATCGAGTTCAACACAACATGGCGATAGGTCCTTACAAGGGCGGCATTCGTTTCCACCCATCTGTGAGCGTGGACTCGATAAAATTTTTAGCGTTTGAACAGACGTTCAAAAACTCGCTTACAACCTTGCCTATGGGTGGTGGTAAAGGCGGTTCTGATTTTGACCCGCAAGGAAAATCGGAAGCAGAAGTTATGCGTTTTTGTCAATCGTTTATGACAGAATTGCAAAAATACATCGGACCTGAAACAGACGTTCCTGCCGGAGATATTGGCGTAGGCGCTCGTGAAATTGGTTTTATGTATGGTCAATACAAACGCTTACGCGGCGAACACGTGGGCGTACTCACAGGAAAAGGTTTAGACTGGGGCGGTTCGCTTATTCGTCCAGAGGCAACAGGATTTGGTGCAGTGTACTTTTTGCAAGGTATGTTAGCAGAAAAGAATGACACTATCAAAGGAAAACGTGTTGCTTTATCGGGATTTGGAAACGTATCTTGGGGCGCTGCGCTTAAATTGGCAGAACTCGGTGCAAAAGTGGTTACTATTTCAGGACCAGACGGTTACATCGTTGATGAAGAAGGCATCACTTCTGATGAAAAAATCGAGTATATGAATGCTTTATTGCAGACTCGTAACAATGTAGTTGCACCTTTTGCAGACAAATTCAAGAGTGCGAAATTTATTCCGAAAGAAAAATCTTGGAATGTAAAGGTTGATGTTGCTATTCCGTGTGCTATTCAAAACGAATTGAACGAAAAAGATGCAGAAATCTTAATTAAAAACGGCGTTCAATACGTTGTGGAAGCATCTAACATGGGTTGTACGGCTGAGGCTGTTACTGCGTTGCAAAAAGCAAAAGTATCGTTTGCTCCGGGCAAGGCTGCTAATGCAGGCGGCGTGGCTACTTCGGGACTTGAAATGACTCAAAATTCTATGAAACTTGCTTGGACAAGAGAAGAAGTAGATGAAAAATTGAAAGCCATTATGGCAAATATTCATGCTAACTGCGTGAAATACGGCAAAGGAAAAGATGGTTATATTAACTATGTGAAAGGTGCAAACATCGCCGGATTTATTAAAGTTGCTGATGCTATGATTGCGCAAGGAGTTGCATATTAAAGATTTATCTCATCTGGAATTATTAAAATTAGGCTGCCCGAAGGGCAGCCTAATTT
>Ga0209628_10002357_pt1 | contig 12778 bp, 5 predicted proteins | sample TergutCu122P4_FD_187285 | JGI IMG/M metagenome (GOLD analysis project Ga0209628, IMG submission 187285) | Cubitermes ugandensis P4 segment gut microbial communities from Kakamega Forest, Kenya - Cu122 P4 (SPAdes) (version 2) | ecosystem: Host-associated > Arthropoda: Insects > Digestive system >...
TAAAGTAATATTGTATTTTATATGACAACTTCCAAATCTGTGGTACTGCACCTGTAAATGATAAATGGAAAGCTAATAAATATTATTATTATTATTATTGTATGCCATTCCTCCTAATTTACTATCAAATAAAATTGTTCTTGGAATTTTATAATGTAATTTTAATTAAATGAAAGCAATTTCTTAAAATATCTGAGCTTTTGATTTTTGTATGTGTTCAGGTTATAATCATCGTGGTTGTGACACTGTGTAACATTATTGTTGGATACCAACATTTTGGTAACATATGTAGCCTCCAATTGATATGTTAGTATGCACTGATAAGATTAGAGAGTGCCACAACTTAGGAGACCAAAATGTGAAAGTAATTTCATATTTTTTTTATTATGGTAACACAGTTGTCATCCAGGGCTTGAACCTTCATATGCAACATTTATGAATGACTTAGTGCTATTGTACAGCATTTTGCAGGACATTAATACTAATCAAAAAGTGTTACATGTTAATGTTCCCATATGTAACAGAGTATGCACTGATTTGTGTGTTGATGATGTGGCATTTTTTTTGTGTTGAGATACAGAATATCTGAGGTTCTGATTTTGTTTCACCTTTATGGCAAAATGCTATGACTTAATGCTTATGTTTGTTACAAGCACATTTAATCTTACCAAATTGTGCCCCTTCAGAATAATACCTGAAATTCCAGCAATGTAAATTGTGATGTCTATTTTGTTGAAGTCTTCATTAAGCAGCTTGAGAACAGTCACTCCGGAGGGATCAATGTAACTCAGGGCCAAGAAATCAAGGATAATATACTGGATCTGAAATTTCTAATAATCATAAAAGCACTGAATAAAATAGGGTAAATATGAAGAAGTGAAAGAAAATTCACAAAATTAAAGGCAAATAATAAAGCATAAAGATGAATTAAAAAATAACTAAAGATGACAGAGTTATATGGCACAGTGGAAAGTAATGGGTAAACTGTGGCAGTGATACAGACATAAGGAGCATCTAGAAAGAAGCAGATTTGTGAAGTAATATTAACATTTTGCAGGAAGTTATTTCGTGATTTCTTTGTAAAAAATTATTTTAAAAGTATATGACAACTGTACAAAGTGAAGTTTAAATGGGAAATTATATTTATTTTGAGCTTATTCTCTTTCCTACTGGCATTCTAAAGTGTCTAAATTATTAATAACATTAACATACTCTCCTATCAAAGAAATTAATATTGGAAAATAAACATGATAATAAAGTAAGGTGGGGTGGAGATGATTTTTCAGTACTCTTGCATTATTTTAGCAGAGTTTCAAAGCAAGATGCTTCCTGAAAGTATGTGTTATGGTCAAGTTATTAGTAACTTCATTTTTAAAACTGGGAAAATGAGAAAGTCATAATGCCTCTATTTACACACAGTTTCTGATCCATTTCCTTTCAACTTTGAATATGATTTGCTTACCTCTTCAGCAATGCTTCCATATGAAGAGACTTGAGGTTTGATGGGAGTGTTCACAGTAGATTCATTTGATAGATCCTCACCATACTCCACAAAACTGATGTTAACAATGCCTCCCTGCACAAGAAAATTGTAATAATAGTAGTAGAAAAACTGACTCTTAGCCCATTAGTAAATTACTAGAGTAAAGGTTGTTGAATAAGCTGAGTGCCTGAATATAAATGGAATTCTGCATTCTATTTTTCACCATTCAATGCAGTAGGCTTCATTCACTTTTATGCCTTGAAATAGAACTTCTATTTTCCACAAAAAATTACAAAGAATCTGAATGGGAAATACTCATGTAGGACAAGTTTTAATCATAGGATGAGTGGTTAAGCTGAGAGCTGCATTATTCCATAGCAGCTTGAACTGAGGGTCATGGGAATATTTATGAAGAATTTTCTGTGGCATTTTAGTATGAGGGCATGTTGAAGGGGCTGTAGAGTATTAGCATAGCATGCACCATTGGTTCTAAGCTTTGTGTTATGTGATTTCTAAGAGACTCTGAACTGGCAATAGTCTTGCCAGCATATTTCTGAACATAAAACTTCCATGTTATTGGTGACATCTTGTGCTTCCATTGCATAGTTTTCTTTCATCATCTATGGATCCAGAAGATAAGTGCATATTCTAGGCAAGAATGTGGCCTTATCTTTTGAAAACTTTCAAATATTCATTGTTACTCGTGAGATGGTGTTGTCTGTTTTCAAATGAGCATTTATGGTACCCAACAAGAACTGGTTTTGGACTGAGAAATTTCTTGTGAATAACATAGATATCCATAATAACAGAAATGTTCAGGTTCATGAACCAAAACTGAAACTTTGAGGTGATTATCTGTTATTATCATTTCTTAGCTTTGTTGTAAATTTCCCCCACAAATTCTCCAGTTGTTATTTTCCTTCTTCTCAATTTGAATTATTCCGTGTATGAACGTTGGATATACAGTAATTAATCTTATTGGGAATTTACCGTCTTTTCTTACAAGTTTAATCACTGATCGTTGTTAAAAGTTTTTGAAATCTACAAAACTGGTGCTTAAACTTTTACAGAACATGTCATGCTGAAGACACTTCAGGCTCTGAACTGGTACTGGACTAGTATATTTCTGCTTGTTGCTTTCATGCTGAGATGGATAAGTTACTGCCATATCAGCACAGATCAGTTTTCTTTGGTTTTGGTTCAAGAAATTGGTTTTCTCTCACAAATGCACTTAACTGTTTTGTGTATTAATGTAGACCATTGTAGTTACATAGTAAGAAAGGGGGTATCCATGCACGTTTTTGGAAGCAGTTTTCCTAACTTGGTTTTTTTGTGTGCATGTGTGTGGGTTTTTGTCCTCCCTGAAGTCAGAAGTAATCCCACAAAATTCCATGTTTGATACTGTGTAATCTTCACATTCAATGCAGCACTCTTACTGAACATCACAACCTTGTAGTTAGCACTCAGATTTAAGTACTGGCCCAGAAACCGGCTATCTTGACAAAGCTGTACATGGCTTTCCCATTTCTTTGACAGAAGTCATAGCGTGTTGCCTCAAATTAGACTATGACTACCTATCTACATACTGTCTAGTTTATTATTTAACAGTTATTGTTAGAAGCTATATGGTATTGAAATACTGTCATCATTGCTAAATAAGCTAAATAAATAAGTAAATAATATGCCAATAAATAAATACTGCATTCTGGAGCAAAGTAATGAATAATCAGATTGTTGTATTAACGTCAGTTGCCCTCTTTCCTTACTCTGGCTTCTTCTGGTTGACTCTTCGCCAAGCTTTGTGTTCGGCTCCTTTCAATTTTATTTTTTCGTACCAACTCCTTTTGTGGATTTATGCCCACTAACTGGTACAATTCAGTTTTGAAGTGATTTCTAGTTGCAAAGTTTAGCCCTCCACAATAATGGAAAATTTTTATTCCTGGAACCTCTTGAGCCTGAAAGAAAAACACTTTGTAACATTGTGTCCTACCAGCAATAAGGAAAGGACCTGGGATTGTTTGAGTGAGATGTCTTATTTGCAGTAACTTTTATTAGGCCTAAATCATTGGACCTTGATTGTGCTGTGTTGGTATGGAGAATATGGACTCGTTATCTATACAGATCACTGAGAAGGGATATTCAGTGCTAATGGGTGAAATGTGAAACTTATAGTTTCCCATATATGATAGGAGCATGAGCATAGCAAGATTTTGGAGGACCTGAGTGCAATGCCTTACTTTTTTAGATGTATGCAACTGACCTTGAATTTTTATCAAGTTCAGTATGCCTACATATAATTTTTCAGTATCTTAACAACAATATTATAGAATATGCCGGTCTTTTGGATTATGATTGTCTGTCATCAGATGTGTGGTTTCTGATTTTTAAATGGATCATAGTGTCTTTCTGATCAGGATCAAGCAATCTTGGACTTTGACGATGAAGAAATTACAGTACTTTCAGAAGTCAGAAACTACACACCCAGTGACACTGCATCATGTTACAGGTGACTTGGATCTTCAGCAACACAACTGTGAGAACCTCACATCTCACAAGAGTACTCTAATGTAAAATGGTAGCACTTACCTCTCTGTACCTGTTACAGTCCAAATAAAGGTCCATGTTTGGCATGACTCCCAGTAGACATGTGTAAGGTTTCATGCCTTGGACTAAAATAGAAGCAAGGGAAAGTGCCAGCCCTACTAACAGACCATAGTCAATGTCTACTAGAACCACAGTGAGGAATGTGATGATCCAAACCAAGCCGTCTAATTTAGAGAGCCGCCAGAAAGAGGGCAGGTCCTTGGCTTGTAGCAGCATTCCCTTCAGGGCCACTACAATGATGCTTGCCAGTATGCACTGTAACAAAGCTTTGTCTCTTGAATATCTCACCTCATTTCACCTGCTTTTCATCTGTGCAGTTCTTTTATTGAGCAAGACAGCAATAATTTGTTTATTTATCTGAGTTTAACACAAGAATAAATAGATGTGCCAACAAAAATTATTTTCATTTTAAAATTCTTATGCCATATGACTGTAGAAAATCCTGTAAATGCGTGAAATCAGTAACTGTATTTACTTTTAATTGTGTGCAACAAGTGAATTTATCATTAGTGCATTTGTGTTGTTTTATCTGTAACAAAACTGAAAAGTTACTTTCTTTTCTGTTCTATGGTGGCTTAAGATTTTTGGTACTAAATAAGAAATTGTGCATTTATTACCCATTAATTGCAACTAACACAGTTGAACATAATACTGCTACTGTTTCATCCTGTATGTAACATCCCAAAACTCTGTCTGTCGAGGACACTGAAATTTGATTAGGACACTGAAATTTGATTTTCTGAGAACAGCAGTAAATGTAAATATAAACGGTACAGTGGATGGATAACTTTCATGATCAGTGAAGAAATACTGGAATTGAGTCATCCATATCCCTTATTGCAGTCACTTCAGATGCCAACTAAGTTACATACACAGTATAGCACACAAAATTGCTATGGCCCTCTTTGTCTGTAAAAATAAAGAAATCAATACCTAGTTCATGAATTTTTTTTTATAGACTGTGCAAGGATAAAACAAATTTTGAAGTCACAGCCTCATCATTAAAATTAGTGCCATCATGTGTGAAATTTGAGTGTCTCAAACCAGTGGCTGTGAGGGTTAACATCTCACCGGCAGAACTGTAATGATATTTCTCCGTAACACTGGTAATTTCTTTAAGTTTTCATGGTGCCACCTTCCAGAATATGTTACTCTTCAGAGCCATCCTAGAACTCCCTTAAAGTTTTGAAGCCAAAACTAGTATTTTCCAGTTCATGATTTTCTATTTCAGTGTCTTTAAAATATTCATAAACAGTACTCAAATTGCTGGAGCATTTGAGAAATTAGTTTTTTGCAGTTTTGCTTTAGAATATATTAACTGGGGAGCTGGGGTCATGTAATTTGTATAATTACTAGGCTACAGGCTAGATGATTTGGGGTTGCATTCTTGCCTGAGGCAAAAATGTCCAGACTTGCTCTGCAGCCCAGGCGGGTGTGTGAAGTTAACCACTAATTTTCATCTGGCACTGAGTTTAAGATTCAGTGGAGCTATACCTTTTTTTTCCCCCTTTATTCCCTCATGGCAAGGACAGGAACAATGTAGTGTTTTATATGAACAGGAGTAAACTGATTTGAATGTATTGATCCAATTCAGACTTAAGCATATGTGACTGTATGAAGCATATGAATCTGTCACAAAAGTTGAAGTGTGTTGTTGGAACTAAGATTATGTCATATGTTAAATCAAAGGTAGCATTAAATACACAAACTCATATTTTCTGTTTGTAGAAGTTTATAATTTATCACTGTTGAGCCTTATTAACATAGTAGGCTGTAATGGCAGTTTCAAATAAAGCAATCATGTACATGATATTTAAGGGCTACAAATACGTAAAAGCGGAGTTCAAGCTGTCTGTGCACATGCCCTGGCATAAAGCGGAGTAGTGATATGACCCCACTCATTTTTAATCTTAGCACAAGATAGAGGTAAGTGGCAAACTTTGCCCTGGCCACTTTTCCCCAGTGTAAAGTTTCTACAATTAGGTGCATGAAATTCATTGTATTAAGTTTATGGTCGTTATGAAAGAGAGTCCCCATATATGTATGCTACTCAGCATCATGGATGGGATCTCTGTGCATATTGTAAAGGAATTCCACACTAGTGATAAACTGGCACTGTGTATGACAAAAAGCCAGAACAGCATGCTGCTGGTGTTCCCTTTAGCATATACAGGAGAGTACATGTAGTGACACATCAGTTACTCATGTGAAATTTATTTGCTTAAAAAACATAAGTGTAATGATTCTATAACTCATGAACTTTAGAAAAATTCAGTACTAATAATGGATCTTTATTGCACTTCCTTAAGCAACCGAAGTAATAAAAATATATTATATTATTTTACTATTGCAGTCACACAAATAATATTAATAAATAGGATGAGTGTGGAATTGTGTTCCTAAAAAGAAAACATACTAGGACAATTGTTTTTGAACTCAGGGCATTACCACCCAATATTTGTAAACATTTACCCTGGGAAGGGGTTCAAAGAACGGTCCAATCCACAGCATCACAGTGAGGAGAATCAGACATGATATTAAGCTTGTTAGCTGTGTCTTGCCACCCGCTGTCTCCTGGACAAGACTTCTTGATAACGATGCAGTGATGGGCAAACAGGAGAAGAAAGACCCAACAATGTTGCTTGTGCCCTGTTAGGACATATAATTTTGTTTACATTTCACACACATTCTTTTGATAGAGTGATTAAGCTGCATTAAGTGGAAGAACCTAGAAGCAGATTATGTCAAAGTAAATATCATCCATTTTCCTGTGCTATCAACAAAGCCTTTGTAGATATCAGAAATTATAAGAAGTCTGCATACATTTATACAGGTGTCTCTTGTTTTGTGATGTTCTGATGTAAGGAAAATTTTTCATTTAATGTGACTTATTATTTTAATGAGTGGCTTCTACTGGAAAATAGGTATTCAGTCATGGTGCAAAGTAGAATTTTAATTATGAAGCTGCTATAAATGTATGTTTTAGAATGCAACAACATTTAATTCCTCCTATACTGAGATAATGCCACAACATTTCAGACCAAAAGAATATTTATTTTTTGATGGAGGCAAATATTTACTAATCATTATGTGTACTAGAAGAATTACTATTTATTCATCTTGTAACTACAGAGAGTAAGAAATGTTCAAGTAGGATGACATATTAGCAACTTCTCTGACTCGTTTTGAATGTGCTTATTTCAACTTCAGGTCAAAGACTGACTGTTCTAATTTAACCCTGCATTAGTCTGGTGAGGAATATTCACGGCATTACTCTGGTGGGGTATGACACACCCCATGTCTTTTTTTGTTTATGAAATGACTTAAATGTGGATTATCCTTAAGATATGGATACAAATACAACATGGACACATTTTTGTGTCAACTTTTTATAAAATTGTGAAAAAGGAATCACATGTTGCAAACATAAGGACTTTTTACATTTCTGGCACATATACTTTGTTTTCCTATCTTTTGAGCGGGGGCAAATGGCACAACGACCTTGAAGTTTTGGAAGTTTCACCTCTTGTTCTCTTGCTGGAGATGTGATCCGTTGCTTATTTTTGTCTGCAGTTCCCTGGAAAGATGGCTGCATGCTGCAGGTTCCCAGCAATGTTCTCCTCATGAGATCCATTGCCAGACTTCTTGTTCTGTCATCGAAGTGAAGACACTGGAGTAGAAATCTAAAGTGTTGCAAACTCACTGTGAATCTAAAAATCTTTGTGCCAGTCTCATCATTGGCCCACACATCATCCAGATTTTGCCTGTTTGGCTTGAACACCCCAGCCATGTAGAGCAGACCAATACAAGCTTTTATTTCTGATAATGTTGTTCTTTTCACTTTATATTTATCACGGTCACTGTAATTCACAGATACAGTATCAATATATTTGTTTGTATTTTCAACCACAATCTCCAACATATCATCAGTAGCATATAACTGGAAACAATCTATGGGACTTTTGCAGTTTTTGAATTCCCTTCTAACACATGGAAGATGAGTTCTTATAATGTTACACGAACGAGTTCTTTTATTTTTAGTTGGTACTACTATGCTCCATTCTGTGGTTCCATCTTTTCCCATCAAATTGCTCACCTGATTTCCAGCTGCAGAATCTGATGTATTTTCAGGATCAGCATCATCTTCAGATTCAGATTTATGATCACTGTCACTCTGGTGGTCTGACCAAAAATCACTTTCATACCCAACTTCAACATTACTTTCTTCATCTAAAACCTCTTCAAGCAGTTTCCTTACGTGAGATTCTTCTGCCTCGTACATTACTCCTACATACAAAATACTGTGTATGTTTGTAGCACTCACCAACACGACCAAACAGCAGGAAACTCTGGCTTACACTGAATAAGTCAGCACTTACATCATTAGTCTGGCAGGGTGTATGATACCCGACACCTAAAAATGTTTGTAATTCTCCACTGTTGTTGGCACCAGACTGACACAATATTTATCGCTGTGTTCTATGCTATATAAGATGAAGGTACACAGGAGGGAAAAATACAGTGTTACCAAATACCATTATCGCATAACAAAATGTATGACTGGGGTTTGTGATACCCCACCAGACTAACACAAGGTTAAATTTTCGTGGGTATCCTCTGAACCTCCAGCTGATGCCATGGTAGTGCTGTTGAATGGGTCATTGTCACTTACATATTTTTTTCAATTTATTAGCATTGTATGTTGTCATACATTGCCACAAAATTCGACAGATAAATAACTAAATAAATAGTGTCAGTAAGTTAACTGTAATTTGATTATTATAAGGAAAGGAAAACATATCTGAATGGCAAGGCTAATTTTTGTTTTACTGTTATTTAAACATATGTTAAAGAAGGTAACATATTCGAAAATGTTACCCGATGCATTAACCTATTAAAATTTATCGGAGTTTTTGTATATTGTAGCATCATATTGTATTATCTAAATGTTACTCTATATTGCAGTCAAATACCACCACATATATGTGAATACTATTTCACATTACAAATTTGCTGTGTGTTTTGATATAGTATACCACTCTCAGGCGAATATATTGTTACATACCATTACAGGTGCAATCCATGATCAATTCCTAGAGTTATGAAATATTATGTTTTATTAATTAATTAATAGTGAAATTGTAAGGTGAAATAATATTTGCATACTATGGTGTTGTATTTGACAGAAAAACATAGTAATATTTATCGTAGTAAAGATGAATTGAGCAAATTTCTGGCATCGCTTTTCTTTGTATGTGTAATTGTATGGAATAGGGTTGGTGAGGCAGTTCTCTTCCACTAGTTTTACCAAAAATTCTGGTAACTGAGAGTCAGATATTCTTTCTTCCCAAGAGATTTTCCCTGGTAGATCTTTTATATATCAATAATCCAAAGAAATTACTTTGATTCTGCATACAAGTTCACAATCCTATCAGGTTTTCATGTCTTAATTTATTTAGAATGCTTGCACCCATAGGGTTGTAAGAATTTTTACCTGAGCAAATAATTCCTGGTTGGAGTCCACTTCATAATTGTGCTTTTGGGCGAAAATTAAGGCCATTGACATTGCAATAGTATAAGCTACCATTGTAATTGTGAAGCTGTCCACAATAATTTTTGGAAAAAGTGAGAAGACTGGTAATGTTGGAAATGGCAACCTGAGGACAGATACATAATGTGTCATTTGATATGTACTGTTCACACTGGAACATGATTATAATTTATGTGTTGTTTTACTTGTTTATAAATCATAAACAGTCTTTTTGGCTGACTGGCATACTAAAACTGATAATGAAATTAATATGCAAGTATCATTTGGTAACAGAAAAATTGCTACCACACAAATTTTAAAATTTTTGGGACTAACTATTGACACTACTTTGACCTGGAAGCATCATATTGGTGAACTGACATCTAGACTGAATAAGGCTTGTTATGCCCTCGGATTGATTAAGCCATTTATGTCCCTAGATGTACTGAGAAGTACATATTTTTCGTATGCTCACTCAATTGTATCTTATGGAGCTATATTTTGGGGGAATTCATCTTATAGTGATGACATATTTAAAATTCAGAAAAGAATAATCAGAATAATTATGAATTCAAGTAGGAATGACTCTTGTCGGCAACTATTTAAAGACTTAAATATCCTTCCAATTCGGTCCCAATATATATATATTTTCAATACTTTTATTTGTTACTAAAAATAAAGAACAATTTCTGTCTAATTCACAAGTACATAAAATCAATACAAGGCAAACTTTTGATCTGTACGTACCTACAACAAACTTGACAGTATACCAAAGGGTTGTCTATTACTCAGGAATTAAGATTTACAGTCATTTACCAACAGCCAACAAAGATTCGTCTGATGATAAGAATAAATTTAAGCTAGCTTTAAAAAAATACCTCTTACATAATTCTTTTTACAGTCTGGAGGAATATTTTAATACATAATTAACTATAATAGTAACTTTATTCATATTTTTACTTATACTTCCTTTAATCACAGTACTCTAATTGTTAATATAGCTATCCTATGATGCTACAATAAAGCACAACTTAAGTACACTTGCTTTATTTATTATGCTAAATGTATACATGACTAGTTCCACATCTGTATAAGATCAATGGAATGTGAAATAAATGAATGAATGAATGAATGAAAGAAGAGGCTTGAAAATCCACATTTGGCTGTTCATAGATGTATAAAAGATCTAAACACTAATAAAAGTTAAGTCAAAAGTTTTGTGACCAAGGTATGTAAGTATATTCACACCTACGTTTTGACATTTTTTACTATGGCCTGATTTTGATTGAAGAAATACAAGAGTTCAGAAGGCTTTGAACATCAGATAGAAAAGTATAAAACCTAACTTCCCAATGTTTGTTCCTTGAATAAAAATAGAAAGACTGAAAAGTCCAAAATAATGTCACTTTAATTAAATAAATTTGCTTTGTATAAGTCTATGGTAACAAGGCTTAACCCTGTCTGATGTGAGGGTTTACCACTTAGTCTCATAAGTCTTAGGAATGTAAAGGTCCATTTTAAAATAGCACTAAGAGGATACTTAAATACACACTCCCTTTACTCAGTTGATGAATTGTTAATGTTTAATGATGACATGTAGTACTGTAAATGAAATTTTTATAGTACAATTGCTACACTTTAAGCAAACAGTTGCACACAATTTTTTTAGTTACAATAATATTATAATAACCACTAGCTCCTACATGTTGTGAGTTTCATTGGCCCATCATCAGTGAGCATAATAAACTGTATAAACATTTGCTTGGTATAGTTATATCTTGCATGTAGAAGAAATGCTAGAAATGCTTTAGTGTGGACAGAATTGTGCACAGTAAGTTGGAGCTGTTTGTTGTTATGTCAGAGGTTTTTACAGTATTACCAGTACTCTAATCATTCTATACTGTTTATTGCACTCCTTGATGATGGGCCAATGAGGTTCAAAACATGTAGGAGTTAGTGGTTGTTATAAAATTGTTGTAACTCTAATAAAATTGTGTGCATTTGTTGTCTTAAATTGCAGTAATTGAATTGTAATGCATGGCATAGAAAATGTGAAAATTTTCTAGTATGAGGGGGTGCTGATAAGTCCTTAGCCCGACCTACTTCCCAATGTTGTAGGACGGAATCGATATTATCGTTGGAAAGAGGGGTCTGTTCATGTGCCGAATTGCAAGTCTTTTCTTGTTACAGAAGCTGAAAGGAAGCATGTCAGGCGATGCACACGATTTCAACAACATCGAGACGCGAATGCCACCGTCAAGAACTGGGTGGCCCAGTTTAAACGTGGTGATTTTTCCACCTGTGATGCACCTCGTCCTGGACGACCCAAAACAATGATCACCCCGGAGTTTATTGATCAAATTCACGAGCTAATCTTGGAAGACCGCTGGATTTCGGCTAAATAAATAGCTGAGCAACTGGGCATCTCACGTGTGCGGGTTGGGTCCTTCATTCATGAAGATTTGGACATGCGGAAGCTCTCCGCGAAGTGGGTCCCGAAATGCCTGAACGCGGATCAAAACGTCAACGGTGCCAGTCGTCTGAGCAACTTTTGGAATTTTTTTCGGCCGGCGCGATCCAAATGATTTTCTGTCGCAATTGGTGACCATGGACGAAACCTGGTTATATCACTATGACAAAACAACAATCAATGGAGTGGTGGGATAGCGGCTTACCCCGCCCCAAAACATTCTGAGTGCTAAAATCCGCTGGAAAAGTTCTCGCGTCGATTTTTTTTGGGATCAAGACGGCATCCTCCCCATTAATTATCTTCCAAAGGGCCAAATTATCAACGTGGAGTATTACTCATCTCTGCTGGTGCAACTGAAGAACATTTTGAAGGAAAAATGCCGCGGGAAGGTCGAAAAGGTGGTCTTGTTCTTGCACGACAATGCCCCGGCTCACCGGGCACTTGCAACCCAAAATAAACTGGCCTACTTGGACTTCCAATGTCTTGATCACCCACCCTATTCTCCGGATCTGGCCCCGTCGGACTACCACCTGTTCCCCGGACTGAAAAAAAAACAATTAAAATGTCGCTATTTTTCCTCCGACGCGGAGGTCATTGTTGCCGCGGAAACCTGGTTGGACGGACAATATTCTGAATTTTTTTTTTGAGTGGCTTGCAAAAGTTAGAGCAAGGGGCTAAGAAGTGTATTGAG
>Ga0209628_10002358_pt1 | contig 12774 bp, 13 predicted proteins | sample TergutCu122P4_FD_187285 | JGI IMG/M metagenome (GOLD analysis project Ga0209628, IMG submission 187285) | Cubitermes ugandensis P4 segment gut microbial communities from Kakamega Forest, Kenya - Cu122 P4 (SPAdes) (version 2) | ecosystem: Host-associated > Arthropoda: Insects > Digestive system...
GGTGGGGAAGAAATAAAACCATGTACAGAATGTACTTATTTAGGTACAAAAATAGACCAGTGGGGAGATAATACAACAGAAATAAAACACAGAATTAATTAAACAAGAAAAGCCATAAATGCTTTAAATTCTATTTGGTGGCACAAAAATATTACTAAAAACAGAAAACTATATATTTATCAAACTATAATTCAGAGCATTTTGATTTATGGTGCAGAAGTATGGCAAATCCCTAACAGAGAAATAAATAAAATTTTATGTACAGAAATGGTTGTGCTAAGGAGGTCAGCAAAAAAATCAAGGATGGAAAGAACAAAAAATGAACATATGAAGGAAATAATGGGAGTGAAAGGGCAGCCGGACATCATAGACATCACAGAGAAGAAAAGACTACAATGGTATGGCCATGTCAAAAGGATGCCAGAGGAGAGAATACCAAAATTAATTATGGAATGGATACCACTGGAAAGAAGGAAAAGAGGACGTCCAAGAAAAACGTGGATGGAAGGAGTACAAGCAGCCATGACAACAAGAAATTTGGAACCAGATAAGTGGAGAAACAGAGAGGAATGGAGTTTGGTTTCCGGAAGACGGCGACAGCTGTTGTAAAACCGGATAGATAGATAGAAAATAGCATATGGACATGTTTTATGAAAAGAATGCATAACAAAATTGTGATGTAAAGATAGGTAATAAATCATTTACAAGTGTGGCAAAGTTCAGACACTTAGTAACAACCTTAATAAATCAAATTGTATTCATGAGGAAATTAACAGCAGACTGAACTCAGAGGGAATGCCTCTTACAGTTCAGTTCAGAATTCTTTGTCTTCCCATTTGCTGTCCAAAAATATAAATATTGCAATATAGAGACCTATAATTTCGCCTGTTGTTTTATATGGACCTGAAACTTGGTCCATCACATAAGATGAGGATGTATAAGGATAAGGTACTGAGGAATAAAGGTGGACCCCAGAAGGATGCAGTAACAGAGAACTGGAGGAGAATGCAGAGTGAGGAGCTTCAAAATTTGTACTCCTCACCAAATATTCTTCAAGGTCAAGAAAAATTAAATGGGCGGAGCATGCGGCACCAATGGGGGAGAGGAGGGGTGCATACAGGATTTTGGTGGGGAAACAGAAGGGAAGTGACCACTTGGAAGACCTAGGCATAGAAGGGATTATTATATTAAAATTATTCTTCAAATAAGATGGGGCGGGGGGCGTGAGCTGGATTGATCTGGCTCAGGTTTGTGCCAAGTGGCGGGGTCTAGTGAACACGGTCTTGAACATTGGGGTTCCAAAGAATGCCCGGAGTTTCTTCACTCTCTCAGGAGCTACTGCTTTTTCAAGAAGTACTTTCCTCCATCTAGTTAGATAGTTACTGAGTTATAATTACCCGTGAAGTTCATTTCCTGCGCCACGTTCATCCAAGCGTCTTCTGTCAAATCTCTTCTAGAATATTCCGACATCTTATAATTATACAAACATGGGTATTTCTGTACAGTTTGAACAAACTGTATATTGGTAGATGGATCATCTCTTTTGAACTCATTCATTTGAAGCAAAACCAGAGAATAAAACCGTAGAAAAGTAGGATTACACAGCAAAACTAACACGGCGACAATTGAGCGGCGACTGTCGCCTGGTACCTGTGACTATGGTGGGAGGCGTTTAAGAAATGGTGGAGACTTCTGAGAAACGTTTCGTCGTAGTAGCGTCGTCCTGGTGCGAGAATGGCGTTCGTTGCTTAAGTAACCCTCACACTAATTTGAACTTCGTATAGACTTCCTGTTTATATTCGATGGTTATATAATGAATCAACTTACTGTTATCTACGTATTTCCGCATATACCTATTACAAACCGAATACATTAAGAACATAGTTGCCATAACCTCAAAGTTATCCTGCACTTTCATTAGAATTACATAAAATAAATTTAACATAACATTGGCAGCTGTCGATATGAAGATGCCACTACCAACATTTCATGTACGTTGTTTACAAGATATTTTACTCGTTACGCTGTACACCAAAATAAAATTTGGAAGTGTGGACAAAGTTTCAGGAGGTACACTGAAAATGATAGACTTTAGTATTATTAGCAACCGTGAAGACTAGTTTGGTGTTATCAATGCTAGAGAAATATATTTAGGAATGTAAATGGGCTCCAATAATATAATGCTGATAGTAACATTTATATAAATGATTCATTCAAAAAGCCTGATGGTCAGACTTTGATACAGTATACACAAATGATTATACCGTTCACCCGTCTTTCCTTATAAAATGACTAAGTATGGTACACCAAATGTATGTACTGAGGTGTGTAATGCATTGCTTGCAGGACCCACAGAGTACTCATTTTGAGTCCCAGTTGGGCTGATGGCTATTGTGCCTGTAGATTTTAATTTCTGTGCAGGTGAAGATTTGTTCATTGCCTAATAATAGACCATAAACAGTTTCTTACGAATTGTTACACTCCAAACCTTTCATGGCCATCCTCCATTCTCACTTCACAGTGTAAAATCTATGCAAATGAAACATCCCGAATTAACATCGGAGATATAATAACCATAAAAAAAACCTCTCTCTTCAGGAGGCTGGGCGAAGAGTAAATACAGAGAACAATTTATATGTTTGTCTCTCATTAGAATTCAGGACAGTATTAACTGGAGGGCAGGAGCGCAGCTAGAGAAACACAGATGGAGGAAAATATGTAGACATAAGGGGGAGGATGTGACATTTGAAAACATTTTTGTGAGCTTCATTAATTGGTACTCTTCTTCTTCTTTTACTGGCGTTAACAACCCACTGTGGGTTTTAGCCCTCTCAGTGATTTTCTTCCATTCTGCCCTTTCCTTACACAACTTTCTCCACCCTCTTATTCCCATTATCTGTGTATCTTCTTTGATGTCCTCAATCCATCTTTTCCTTGGTCTTCCTCTGTTTCTCCTACCTGGTGGTTTCCACCCTAGTACTCTTTAGGTATTCTTTTTCCTTCCATTAATTGGTACTCTACCAAACATTATTTGGATGGTGAAATCAAGAATTATAGGAAGACATAGCATACACACATTGAGGCAATCACAGATTTCAGGTGTAGAACTCAGAAAACCTACGTTTAGGTAGAAAGGATAATAATTAAATATGTTATGGGTCGAATGACTGTGTCTGGCTCACGAAAAGCTACAGTAGCAAGCTCTTACGCTTGATTTTGTAAGTAGCTCAATGACTACTGCTTCCAAAGAGGGATTCTGCTAAATGGGGCTTGCCTATGTCAATTCTGTGACGTATTCCTTACTGGTGCTGCATTTACCATCTGAAAAATCCAGTGTTTTCATTGAAGCTCCTACATTACCAAAATACCATATTTCTTGGCCCATAAGACGCACTTTTTTTTCCCGAAAAATGTGACCTAAATTCAACCTGCGTCTTATGCACCGAGGGTAAGTATTATTTCCAAACTTAAAAATACCCATACATCTATTATGCATCTTTATCGTGAGATAGTGAAAACAACCATGAAGATGATTTTAGTGGCAGTGACGACGATTTTCTGGGTTTCTATGATGAAACGAAAAAATCACGGCGCATCTTATGGGCTGGGAAATAAGGTAAATCTTTTTTTCTCTCATGCTTACCAGTAAGGTCTGACAAGTTTCCTCATCTGTCCAGTAAGGTTAAGACACAAGTATTGGACTTTTTTAATTCCAATGCTCACACCCTGGGCAATGGCACCAACTCACCTTTGTATACTGCCAAGTTCCTGACATACATATCAAAATTTTGTTGGTTTGGCAGTCTAGGACAGTGGGAGCAAACAGCAGATGCAAACTTTCCATTGGGAAAGTTTTGGTGCAGACATAATCTTTGAGTATGGGGAATTTTTTCCATGTAGTTCAGCCCTACATATGCAGTGAAACAGAATTTAATCAAATTTCTGCTGAAAAATTTGTGGTTCACGGAAGTGATCCTTGGGAGTGCTAAGATGTATTAAAAAAAGAATTCGGCTCCCATACACAGGGAATGGGAATTAGGAAACATACATAATGCGTGGATTTCGGGGCTCCTGCCCAAAGGTAAAGCCACAGGGGCATGTCAGTGACCACTGACCCCATCTAGCAGAGTTTAAAGAATAAATATCTCTACTCCCCCTCCCTGCCTTAACTGGCATATTACAGAGTGACCTTTACCTCCATATTAGTGTGTGCATAGTGGGATAGTAGGCACTTTAGATAAGTGTTTCTCAACCGCCAGGCCACGGCCCGGTACCGTGCCCTGGCATCAATTATACCAGTCCGTGAGAGGTTTTCCTGGGATTTGTATTCTAGTTTTCTAAACATTATTCATGAATGAATATTTTATAGTGGAAATATTCTGAGGAAAATAATATTCTTTAATGTGTCAAAAAACTCAGACCCAGAACACCTAAATAACATCTGTGTAGCAAATGTCGGTAACAAAGATTTCATTAATCCCATGATTGATAACCAATTTAAATGTAATTTTATAATTAACTTGCCACACCCTATACATAACTGTACTAATACTCTTTATGATTATGCCATAATTAATTATTAATTATTAATACTTATGCTAGTTTAACGTATGAACTTAAAAAAAAATGGAAAGGTATTTATGGGTAAATTTGTTGGGACCGGGCCCTCGTCTTATAAAAAAATAATTTACCGGGCCGTGGTCTCACAAAGATTGAGAAACACTGCTTTAGATCATATATACAAGAATATTATGGTTTATTTGTGGGTAATTTTATTGTCATTTAAATAATGCCATTATTTAAAATTATGTACTAAGTGTATTTATGGTCATGTCTATTGTATACAAACAAAAATAAACGGACAACAAAATCAACATTCATGATTAAGTTTTTCACTAATTTCTAAAAGTAAAATTTGCTATCAGAAACTTACTTTGTATACTGGGAAAATGCAGAAATTTGTGATGCCATATTTCTCGACTTCACACATGCACCCAAGCTTTATGCAGATCTTTCAGATGAATGGTCTTAGTAAGCCCGAACATTCAGTCCTCCTTCAGTAGCATGTGTGCAATTACACCAGAAATTCCCCCATTCACAAGCAACCCACATTCTGCCATTATCATAAACACATCCCTCTCCACTCCAGGCAAATGAATCTGGTCCACAACAGGTCGCCATAATCTTTATCATTATCACCCCAGTGTATTTCTGTATCTTCAAGGAGGTTTCTTCCCTTCAGCTCTCCAATACAGATTTTGCACGCATTTCTGATCTGTCCCACACATGCTATATTCCCATTCTCCTCAACTGCCCATTTCCAAATACCTACCCACAGTCAATATTCCGTCGTTAGTGTGAGACATTGATTCTGAAACTCATTCATAAAATTACTTGTAGGTGTTGTATGCCCATTCAGAAGTTAAATGTACATACGTATGTATGAAAAATGTGCTCAGAATATTTTATCATTTTAAAGTAAAAGGTAAAGGTCATCCCACAACAGGCCGAGGTGGCCCAAGGGGTTCTGGGTAGGTTCCGAGGTGGCCCAAGGGGTTCCGGGTAGATTAAGGCCCCGGATTTTCTTGACATTCGGCCCTACTAGGGTGGTAGGTCAGCCATACACACTGACCGCCTTTACCTCAGGAGGAATCCCTGGTACTCACTTTCAGAAGCTGCGTTGACCCCAGGGCACGTGGTTCCTTCAGGGGGGAGCCACAGAAAAAATCCCCAGTGACACCACCAGGAATCCCGGGACCATCCGACTAGTAGCGCAGCGCCTTAACCACTACGCTACCGCAGGCCCCTATCATTTTAAAGTACTTACTTGATTTGTTTCACAACTGCAGAGGTAGCCGGTTCACGTACAGTATGTCGCTGGAAGTTGTATGGAAGAAAAATGAGAAGAAAACTCCGAAAGAAACTTTTTATTATAATTAACCTTGATTTTTCCCAATGAAATTACATTTTTCATATAATGCACAATAGTAATTAAGACGTTTTAACTTTTCCAGGAGAGAGAGAGACCTACATTTTCATCTACTAATTTTGAAGTATCACTGAAGAGATTTTGGACCAGGAAAAACAGATTTTTTTTTATGATTTTCTGACAATTGTTATCGATTTTATCTGCCATGTACTTGTTTTTCTCTTTTTATGGGTTTTCAAAAACAATATTGTGTAATGTTACTTTGAGATATTTTTGGTTTTTTGATATTAATTGCTTATTGTACATAACTGTACTGAAAGTGGCTTTCTTTACAGAAGGGTGAAATATTTTGTCCTTTCTGTGCCTTAAAATAGGCAGGCATTAATGCAGTAAAAGTTGCAGCCTGAATATTTTTCCTGGTTTTAGTAACTGGTGGTGCAGGGGAGGGGAAGGTACAGTAGAAACTGACCAACATAAATCATGACCTAAAATGAATTCCAAATGCCAGTATTTATATCATGTTGCACGGAGCACATGTAGCACTGCAGCCGATAAAATGCCATGCCTTTGACAACTCGTTTAAAAACAGAACGAATATAAAAATCAATGCAGAACTAAGTAACAGAAACGCAAGACATCAACGAATATCATCTTCCCCCCCCCCAAAAGCATAACTTTGTATTGAATATTTCAATGCCTTGTGATATATGTCAAGGACTTTAAGCTGATTTCCACATTTTGACTGTTTTAATTGAACATGCGAGTATTTCTGTGTAGCTGTCACCCAACAGACGATCTCTCGGCACTGTCGAGGCAGCACAGAACTGTGGGTGCGCGGTATTACTTCACCCAACCAAAAGTGAGTTCTGTTCACAATAAAAATCACAATTCTACATTTATGTTTTATAAGCAAAATTTCTTTTTTTTTTAAGTTGAAGAATTCATTTAAGGGGATTGGAGAGGGGACTTAGGTCCTTGTTTATCTTGCCAATTTAAATGGCCTTCCAGAATCAAAGAAGTCACTAGACCAGACAGCAATGGAATTTCGCTGTATAGGAATGTCTTCCTCACATAGCCATTCTCAGGTCAGCATAAAAACTATACTATGGGCCTGTGTCAGAAAACTGCCTGGTTTCAATGAATGTGGCAGATGCATATTTATTCCTTTTTCACCTGGGATGCAGCCTGCTTGGCCTGGTGAGCCTGAAGCACTGCCACAGCTTCCTCCACCTGCAAAAGCAATAATAAGTCTCTTATTATTCTCAGATACCATGCCACATAAGAGGGTACTAGGCAATACCACAAAGAATAACGATACATTTAACACAACAGTCACACAAAATGATAGAATGACACTTTATAGACAGACACCTGATGGTGTACCTTTTATCATGATGCAGCACAGCTTGTCACAAGATGTTCTGGCAGCTATAAACTTTCTATCCAATAAAACTTCCGTCTTGGGCACAAAAAAAGGGAGACCTGTATGATGAACTGAACAATGTGGGACAAAAATGGTTTTCTTCTTCTTTGTGCAGCACAGCCAAAACCCCACTGTACCCCTCTCACCCCAATAACACACCAATGCGAACATTTACAGCCATCAAACCAATTTCATATTCAGCAATTACCTTGGCCTTTAGAGACTCATGATGTTCAAGCATGTGAAGCAGTTCGGAGTTGTCTATCTCCAGCAGCATGCCAGTGATCTTGCCGGCCAAGTCTGGGTACATACGCTGGATCAACGGGAATAAACGCTCACCCAGCATCTGCTTTTGCTCCTGTGGTGGGGCAGCTGCCAGCATTGTTGCAGTCAGAGGCTCCTGCCCCTGAATGTGTACAGCCTGGAAATTTGATGTTAATTTGATGTTCAGCAGTTACATGACCCAAGGACAGTGGAGACAACTGTCACAAGTTACATGAACAAGAGCCTCCAGTACTAATTATACTGTCAAACCTATTTTGCTGTCAGATATAACATAATCAAGCCCAACGAAAAAGTCTCAACGTACACAATATCAGAAAACTTCAGTTCTAAAAACACTGGTATGACACACAATTGTATACGCTTGGGCATTTAAAGTGATACCTCGGCTAACGAAGATAATTCGTTCCGGAATGTCATTCGTTAGCCGAAACTTCTCGCTGTCTCGAACGTAAACAACCCAGTCAGGTTGGTGTGTCTCTCCTATGTGATGTGGTCAGCTCATTTCTTTGTTACACACATAAAGACGGAAAAGATAAGCTCCTGGAATGGCCCGACCGTTCATGTTTGCTGCTTTGTGTTAGCACGCGCATCCACTAAAACATTCGTTAGCAGAGTCCGAAAAACAGCGGAAAAAATCTTCGTTAGCCGAAAAATTCGTTAGCAGGGTCACTCGTTAGCCGAGGTATCACTGTATTAGCATAAGTAATGTCACTATAACCACATTAACCATGGGTGTGGAGCCAAAAACAACCCTCAGAGATTTCAGTTCATTCCACAGAAATATCGGAGACACTCAGGGTGTAATATACGCTCGTGTACAGAGTATGTTGCATCAACTAATGAAAAAACTATACAATTCCTTATTTTGATAGACCATGTTTTGGGTTAATGGGATGCCTGCAAAGTGAACTGACCTAAATCAAACTACCCTGTGACACAGCTGCAACTCACTGCACCCACTACTCCTAGCACAGGCTGTTGGGTGAACAGAGCCCAAAACCGGCCCTGCTGCAAAGGAGAAAATTTCTGGACTGCCAGAAATTTAAATACAACTAATTCATTCTTAACTCAATTTCCCCATGATTAATACCATTCATTTACTCATGATTTCACTATCTCCAAGGAGCAGAGCCCTTCTTTAGAAACTAAACAGTTCCACAGCTAGTCAAGAAATTCCCTACATTTTATGTAACCCCAAGGTTCACTACCATATTCAAAAGAGCCTGCCCCTTGTCCTAAACCTGAGCCAGATTAAACCAGTCCACATCCTCCCATCTTTGCCTAGTGCTTCCACATGGTTATTTCCTTCACTTTCCCCATCAAATCCTTGTATGCATTTCTCATTCCCCTGTATGTGCTACATGTCCATCCCTTCTCATTCTCCTAAAATCTGATCACTCTATGTGGTCAGAAGTACAAATAATGAAGACACTTATTATACTGTTTTCTCCACCCTCCTGTTACCTCATACCTCTTAGGCCCATGTATCAACCTCAGCACCTATTCTCAAACACCCTCGGCCTATGTTCTTCCCTAAATGTGGGGGACAAAGATTCACATCCATATTAAACAAGACTTTACAGTTTAACCAAGAAAAATGTCAGCCAAGATGGTTTGTGTCCTGACTTGAGATTCAAACTCAGCATCTCCCAAATGGATGTCAGAAGTACAGCAGTCACTCAGTCATCCGGACTATATGGGGGGAAAGGTGGTCTGGATTACCTGGGAATCTTGAATCACTGAGAGGGAAACTCTGTGGTATAGGTAATATACAAAAAAATCATCACTATAAGTTAAAGTATAAGTCTTGGAGCCTAATTCTGCACTTAAGAACAACAATAACAAAAACAACAACAACAATAATAATAATAATAATAATAATAATAATACTAATAATACCTTTAACTATCATTGCACTATAATAGCAAAATAAGATAGCTAAGACACTAGACAGAGTGTCTCTCTACTGCTGAGGCGTTACAGACTGGCTCTCTCTCCCCACTTCGCCCACGTCACCAGCCTTGGAGTACAGATTGTCCCAAATCCCCCTGATGACCAGATCACCAGAGGAAAAGAGGGGGATATAGTTGGCCCAATACTGTCCAGATTATCCTGGGATCTGAATTACCACAGGAATACTGTATTATGTTCTAGGAAACCTGCTTGGTTAATCCAGTTCAGGTAATTCATCATCTGTGTTTGAATGTCCTTCAAACATTTGAAATGCCTTCAGTTGACTTTTGATTCCAATCTCTCTTACTGAGCACAAAATACCAGACATTTGTGTACCTGCTGAACAGGAGGCTGCTGGGCAACTGGCATGGGCTGTGGAGGGTTGCGCATGTTTGCTGTGTACTTGTAGTTGGTTGGGCGGCCCTGTGCTGACACAGACACCGGGGGTGCCACTGGACGACCTTGCATGTTTGCTGCACCCACTGGTTGCTGGCCTGGGCCAACATATGTGTAAACACATACATACTAGTTAGACTGGTATGTTTTAGCCAGATCCATTACTTACAGACTTTCACATAACACAGTTAATATTCCCAACATAATTTTCATTCTTTCACTTTCTCAGTTTCTGTGTATGGTACAGGCTGATAAACACATTATAAATGGATGACATTTTTCATAGATTCACTGTTAAAAAATGTGGGTTACTACACAGAGCAAATACACTGAAATCATGACCTGGTTCTCCTGAATCAACAAAATGTCAATTGAATAAATAACCTGCATTTGGTGTAAAAAATTTTCAACCTTCCAGAACTTGTATGCCAAGTCACATTTTTTTATCCCAGAACAGTTACCACACAACCCTAATCTTCTGGCAGTGAGATCGCATTCTGAACATACAGGGTGTATCAAAAATGCCTGCACAAACTTCAAGAGTGATTTGTTCTTAAAAAAAAGTTCCTAAAATGTATGTCCAAAAATAAGTGATTTTTGAGTTTCGCTGGAAGATTATGACTGTCATATTTTACTCACAACTGACATAATACATTTACAATACATATTTCCGATTTAGTAACTGCTGAGTTTTGTCATGTCACAATGTACAACAAATGTTTGAAATGTCCATCTAAAACAGTGTGTGCACAAGACACATATAATCCTGGACTGTCACACCCTTTCAAAGCTACCATGGCCATTGAAAATGGTTAGACAGGCTTCAGATATGCATTCAATATGCACTACCTACCACTACCATGTGTTTCCTCATGTCTAATAACAAAGAGGACTTAACAATTTAACTCTATTGAGCACATTCCTCTCTGAGCACTGATTTACTCACTACCCTGGTCATAACATTCTCTACCTTGTACAGGGGTGCTGGTAAGTCCTTAGCCTGACCAGTAGGGAAACAAGCTAAAGCTACAGATGATTTTGATGTTCATATATCCTATTTATAATCACAATAGAAGGAATATTAGTACTATTTATATATATAACAAGACTAGCATCAAACGAAATATTCTCACCATCAAACAAAATACACCGGGAAGTTGGTCGGACTATGGACTTATCAGCACCCCGGTATACTGCATAAAGGTTTTTAAACAACGGTACCAACAAACACTTGTACACTTTATTTTTTGTACCTGTAATGGGTCTTGCTGACAGTGCATTCCGCATGGTGCCTGGTTGAGCACCCGGAGCACGTGGGGCAGTTCGGAACGGGGCCTGCATGTTTGGGAAACCTGAAGCACCACCCTGGGCATTTGGGCGAACTTGCGGCTGAGCAGGCCAGCGTGGAGTAGCACGAATCTGAGCCATCTGTGCTGGACCGTAGAATCTCTGAGGTTGAGGCAATGTTGGTACAAAGTACCCCCCAGCACTGCCAGGCTGGAACATTTGCTGTAGAGCAGAAAGGTGGAGATGAGAACTGAACACACTACACAAAGAAGAGAAAGCTGAGAAGATGGCCAAAAGAGCTTATGTAGTGGACAATTAAGAGGGGAAGCAGAGGCAAAACATCATAATTACAAATGCACTACACCTATGTTAGGTAAAGGTAAAGCATTCCCATTACAGGCCTGGAGTGGCCCAGAGGGTTCCAGGAAGTCAAGGTTGCCAGATTTCAAGACAACGGCACAGGATGGTAGTAAGGTTGTCAGCCTTATGCACCGGCCGCCTTTATTCCCAGGAAATGCACCTGGTACTCATTTCTGTTAGAGGCTGAGTCAACCCCAGGGCCATAGTGCGACGGGAAGGATTATGTCACTAAAAAATTCCAGTGACACCATCGGGAATCGAACCCGTGACTTGCCGGTTTGTAGCGTCGTGCCTTAACCACTACGACACAGCGTGCCCCACTACACCTATGTTAAGGGATCAAAATTAAGGAACTGGAATAACCAAGAGTTAGAGAGACCAGGGCACCTATCTACTGTTCTTAGTTTATTTAATAGCTCTTTCAACAGTATATGTCAAGCGACAATGAATGATAACATGTCAGTTAATAAACAACAAAAAAGGTGAAAAGGCTGTGGCTCCACCTGATGTATTATCCCACCCTCTGACTGGACATAACCCCAAAAATCACAAAAATTAAAAAACCTCGGGGACAAAAGTCAGTCTCAGGGCAGCAATTTGGACCCAGAACCATTTCCAAAGGAACAAAGAGTAATGAATACTGCAAGTTTGTTAAGTAAACTTACAGTTCCCATTTGCTGCATACGCATGTTGGCCATTCGCTGCATATACTGCGAGGCCAGATGTGCTTTGCGATCCTCCTTGCGTTGAGCCAACGCAACATACAGGGGTTTGGTGCCAACAATTCGGCCATTCATCTCTGTTACAGCCTTCGTAGCCTCTTCTGGAGATGAGAAGCACACAAAGCCAAATCCCTTGCTGCGGCCTTCCTCCAGCATCACCTGAATAAAAAGGAATCAGTTTTTAAGTCATGATGCACTAAAACAAGTTTGTACATGAAGCAAATTAAATAGGAATTTTAAAATATTTTAAGTGGGGCATCCCCATTGTGTTGTCAATAACCAACAGAATATATACAGGGTTATTCATAAGTCCCTCCGGGATTTCCGACCCCTGCGGTACAGTAGCCGGGATGGTCACGCCGAAGGGGAGCATGTCAACAGAGGGAGAGACACTCCAAGTTTCTGTCCTGCATCTGCAA
>Ga0209628_10002360_pt1 | contig 12769 bp, 7 predicted proteins | sample TergutCu122P4_FD_187285 | JGI IMG/M metagenome (GOLD analysis project Ga0209628, IMG submission 187285) | Cubitermes ugandensis P4 segment gut microbial communities from Kakamega Forest, Kenya - Cu122 P4 (SPAdes) (version 2) | ecosystem: Host-associated > Arthropoda: Insects > Digestive system >...
TATGTTCATTTATTCCGGCATAATCGGGGGTACGATTTTTAGCCCGCAGTCTGTTTTTATCCCAATTTTCGGGCAATAATTCGGCAGTTGGAATGTGGTAACGTCTTGATACTCTACCAATAAAGAGCCTAATAGATACCTTAATTTTATCGTTTCCGTACTTATAACCGCCACGGATGTCAATAGTGAAATGTATATTTGCCATATATTCAATATTTTATACTTGCGTCCACGAACAAACGTTGGACACAATGTGGACGCAAATATATATAATTTTAGCAATATACGGGCTTCTAATGTTGCATAAAAAAATGTTGTATAATGATATACAACATTTTATCGCATTTTTTTGACTGTTTTTGTGTTCAAGCTGGGATTCGAACCCAGGACCCCATCCTTAAAAGGGATGTGCTCTACCTGCTGAGCTACTTAAACAGCCTTCGTTTTTAAGGCGGCAAAAATATACTTTTTTTAATGGTGCTTCGCATTTTTTTGTATTTTTTGCCAAATATGTGCATTTGTTATTGAATATGAAATTGCTACAAAAAAGAATTACAAAATCTATTTTTGAACAAAACAATAATCATAAAGAATTATATTTGTCTCCATATTTAAACGCTATTGTTGAAAAATACAAAGTGTAAGATATGTAGAAAATTATCTCATTAAGGTAAAAAAATGTTTTAAAATTGTATTTTCAAATTCTTTAATCTATATTTTATGCAAATTGATAAACCGCACTGTAAGACAAAAAAGATTATTTTACTTCCAAATACGGATACTGCAATTCTTTGTCTACCTGAAGCATGGATAGGAGTTCCTATTATGTGTAGATTAACTCCAATATATAGCTATCACACTATAATTGATGAAGTGGAAATTGAAAAACTCACTGCTTTTCGTTATAAAAAAAGAAAGAAAAAAAATATGTAAATTCATTTTTTTTATAGAATAAAATTGTTGTCAAAAAAAAACGTTTATTTGCAATTATATATAATGAATATTAATTCTTAAAAAAAATAACAATGAAAAAAAGTTTTCTTTTTACAATTTTATTCTTGGCTATATGCTATTCTTTAGATGCGCAACCAGCTTGTATTAAAGATGTTATTTATACTCTAACGAGTGTGAAACAGATTCCTAAAGCAAGAAAATTAATGGAAGAGCAGTGTTTTCCGGGAAATGAATCAAGTCCTGATGTTTGGTTGGTTCGTGCGAATGTTTTTATACAATTATATAATTATGAACTTGAGATGAAAGAAAAAGATCCTAAATATACTATCCGTTGGCCAGATGCCATTATCACGGCTAATGAATCCTTTTATAAAGTGTTGGAACTTAAGCCTGAAATAAAGACTGACCCTGCTTTATTTGAACCTGAAGAGGGGCTGCTTCTTACGGCGGAACCTATTAGTATGCTTGCTGTAAAATATATGGATAACAAAAATTATGCCGAAGCTATTAAATTACTTAATATGGTAATCCGCACTTATAAATATGACGCTGAAAAATATGCCCTTGATTTGTCTTATACCTATTTAGACTTGTCCAATTGTTATCAATCTATTGGAGATGAAAAAAGTTGTAAAGAGATGTTATTAAATGCCGCTGCGTTGAATGCACCGCTCCCCAGTGTGTATTTGAGTTTATATGATATTTACAGGCAAGAAAAAGACACTATAAAGTGTGGTGAAATTTTAGCCCAAGCACATAATGTAATTCCGGATTCTTTAGCAATCAATATTAAAGGATATGAACTGGATTATTTTTCTATGGTAGGTGATTCTATCAAATTAAAGAGTGCTGCAATTAAAATGTTTGAACAATATAGAGATAATCCTGCAGTAATCACTATCATTGCAGGGCATTTAATAAATAACAAAGAGTATTCGCTTGCCGAAAGTATGATTAAAGAAGGATTATCGGTTGCTCCCAACAATTTTGACCTTAACCAACAAATGACTTACCGTTTTTTCTATGAAGCAATTGATTATGATAAACTTAAAGAGGCAAAGTTAAATGAAAAACCCCGTAAGTATTTAGAAGCCGAAGCATTACTTAAGAAATCCAATGAAATTTTAGAAAAATCCGTTATTTGGGCAGAAAAGGCATATAATCTTAATAAAGATGATAAACAACATAATTTTATGTATCGTCAAATACTTGTACGTTTAAATTTACCTGTTCCGGATGAACTTCAACAAAAAGTGGATTCATATTATAAGCAATAAACGGAGCAATAAGATGAATAGAGTAATATTTCAGGGAGAGGCCTTTAAAAGCATTATAAATGTTACAAGGTTTTTATTTTTCTTATTTCCTGTTTTCTGTTTACCTTTTACTCTATTTGCACAACAAGGAATCACAAAGGTATATTATTTTTCTATTAATGATGTGATTTCTAAGCCGGCACAACGTCAAACGGAGTTAGCTGTTAAAGAAGCAACGCAACAGCATGCCGATATTCTATTTTTACATTTAAATACTTTTGGAGGCGAATTGGAAGTTGCCGAAAATATACGAACATTACTATTGGAAGCCCCCATGACTGTTTTTGTGTTTATTGACAAAAATGCCGCTTCTGCCGGTGCATTGATATCTATTGCCTGTGATAGAATTTATATGTCGCAGGGAGCCTCCATCGGTGCAGCCTCCGTGGTAAATCAAACCGGAGAGGTGATGCCGGATAAATACCAGTCGTATATGCGATCCATGATGCGTGCTACTGCCATCGCTACCGGCAGGGATCCCGATATTGCACAGGCAATGGTAGACCCCGATATAGAAGTGAAGGGAATAAGCGAAAAAGGAAAAGTATTAACTCTTACTACTTCCGAAGCCATTAAATTTGGGTTTTGCGATGGTGAAGCCAATTCCAGAGAAGAGGTAATGAAATTAGCCGGAATAAATGATTATCTTTTTGTGGAACAAGAAACCGGCATAATAGAGAAAATTATACTCTTTTTGCTGAATCCGATGGTAAGCGGCATATTAATTATGCTTATGATTGGCGGTATTTATTTTGAACTGCAAACTCCGGGCATCGGATTTCCGCTATTCGCCGCTTTAATAGCTGCAGCACTCTATTTTGCGCCACATTATTTAAATGGCTTGGCCGAACATTGGGAAATTATACTCTTCATTGCAGGAATAGGGCTTATTATCTTAGAGATATTTGCTTTTCCGGGCTTTGGAGTTGCCGGAATTTCAGGTATTGTTTTGGTTATTATGGCCTTAGTACTTTCTATGACACTGAACTTTGGATTTGACTTTACATTTGCTCCCCCCACTACTATTCTCAAAAAGATTGCCATAGTTTTAGGATTTACTTCTGCCGGATTGATTTGCTCTATTTGGTTGGGAATGAAATTAATTACAGGAAATACCCGATTCGGAACCATGGCCTTACAAACCGAGTTGGGTAAAGAAACAGGATTTATATCACAAGACCTTACCATGAACGAGTTGGTAGGCAAAACCGGATATGCAGTTACTTTCTTACGCCCGGCGGGAAAAGTGAAAATAGGAGAAGATATTTATGATGCCATCTCTGAGTTTGGATTAATTGATAAAGATGCTGAAATTAAAGTGGTACGGTTTGAAAATTCACAATTGGTAGTAACCCTTTAATCAAAAATTTCATTTGTCACAATTTGATATATTCTGAAATAGGGACATTCAGTAAATAAAAAACTTCCGACATCCAACCAACCATCTGTTTTCACAGAGTTGATATTTAGTCGCTCCTTAAAACATAAGTTTTAACCCAATATCGGAAACATTTCCAAATCTTCTAAGTAAAATTACTCATATAAAATTGAGTAATTTTACTCATTGACAATACCATTTTCCTTTGTTTTTTCGCTATACCAAACAATTAGAATTAACCATTAACCGTAAATCACTAATCACTAATCATTAATCATTAAAAAAAACTATTATGAAAAAGTTAATCAATTTATCATTTTTAGCCGTAATGGCTATTTCAATGGCATTTGTTGCCTGTAAAAAAGACCCGAAAGATGACCCCAATGATGGTCCCGGTTACGTTGTTGAAGCAAAGAATGTGGATGAAAGCGTTAGCAGCATTGCCAATGCGGCGGCAATTAAAGAATCTGATGTTTTTGAAACGAATCCCGATTGTATAGTAAAGGGCAAGTATAAAAATGCCGGCTTTAAACTTACACTTCCGAATGTTTTAGCAGATAAATATTTAAGTAACTCATATCCCGATTCGCCGGACACTAAATTTGAAAGTATTGAAATTATTGCCCTGGACGCAAAAAATAAGAATATCGGACAATTTTCTTATGGCAGTGAAGTAGTGAATGGGGTTGCTGTAGTTATCAGTTATGTTTATCACAATGCAGATTACCATTGCCAGGAATCTTATTCTTGGGAATATAATGGAGATACCTGGCAAAGTGAAATAAATTGTAATTTCAAGAAAGGTTGGAATAAAGGTTATACTACCATTGATTATAACACCAACGAAACCAAAACAACTTTGCAGGAACCCGCAGGGTTTACTTACTCCTGGATGTTTTTAACTACCTCGCTCAAAGCGCCCGCTACCATGCAAACCCCTCAAGATATCTATGCAAGGGAAGTGATGATGAGGAAAGAGATGGTTCAATAGTTTAATAGTTTAATAGTTTAAAAGTTTAATAGTTTGAAAGTTATACCTTAAATCCTTATTTCTAAAAGGCTCCCTCAGTAGCTTGTGCGATTCCAAAAATGAGTTTTTTTTGTTACTTCAAAGTATTTATCGCATACAATGGCAAATTTGTCATCCAACTTTCTTCTTTGTAGTTGGTTAGCGAAGTACGAATTGCTTTTGCCGGATGGTATTGTTCGCAATAATTTTTAAAACTTTTTGCTTGTAGATTTACTCCTGCTTTAACTTCAATTGGAATGAGTTCGCCATTTTCATTTTCAACAATAAAATCAAGTTCATAACGTCCATTTTCAAAAGGATAATAGTTGATAGAAAAATCCTCATTTAGATTAAGTTGTTGAAAAACATACTGTTCTGTGAGCGAACCTTTAAATTCTTCAAAAATTTGATTGCCGTCAAGCAGGGTTTGAATTTTGAGTTTAGACATAACTCCAAGTAACCCTAAATCGTTGTGATAGAGTTTGAACGCTGAAAAATCCTGATAAGTAATGAGCGGCAAAGCGGGTTTTGTAACCGCATGAATTTTATGCAAAAGTCCTGAATCTGTGAGCCATTGTATTGCTAACTCAAAATCTTTGGCTCTTGCTCCCTCACGAATTACACCATAAATAAATTTCTTATTTTCCTTTGCAAGTTGTGCAGGGATACTGTCCCAAACCATATTTATTCGTGGTAGAATCTCTTTTGGTGCGTGCTTTGAAAAATCACTGCGATAATTTTTGAGTATTTTGTTTTGGATTTGTCGCGATTTTTTCCAATCGCGATTTGTTGCGAAAGCCTCAACAGCTTCAGGCATACCACCCACATAAAAATAGTATTTCAAATATTCTTTGAATTTATCCGCAAAAATGGGCATACTGTCATAACATTTTTCTTTTAATATTCTACACAAGCCGTTTTCTTCGCCCATTGCCAAAAGAAATTCATAAAACGACATCGGATAGAGTGTTAGCATATCCACTTTACCAACAGGAAAAGATTCATTTGGGTGAATATTTATTCCCAAAAGCGAACCGGCTGCAATTATTTGATATTCAGGTGTTTCTTCACGAAAATATTTCAATGAAGTAATTCCACGGGGTGCTGCTTGAATTTCATCTAACACGATTAGCGTATCTTCGGGGGTGATTTTTAATCCGGAATAAAATTCAAAGTTGGTAATCAGCCGCTTAGGGTCTAAGTCTTGCTGGAAAATGCTTTGCATTTTTTCTGCCCGTTCAAAATTGATATACACCATTTGCCTGTATTCCCGCTTACCAAACTCTTGAAGCAGGTAAGTTTTTCCTACTTGTCTTGCTCCTAAAAAAATAAGTGGTTTTTTATTTGCATTTAATTTCCACTCTATTAATTGTTTAATTGCTGTTCTATACATTTATTTGCACTAAAATCTACTGCAAATAAACACTTTATTGCAATACTAATTAATTCTTTTCGACATTTTTTTGCTAATAGTAGTCGAACATACACCTGTTAGATAATCAAATATCTTCTAAGTAAAATTACTCATATAAAATTGAGTAATTTTACTCATTGACAATACCATTTTCCTTTGTTTTTTCGCTATACCAAACAATTAGAATTAACCACTAACCACTAATCATTAATCATTAAAAACCAATATATTATGGAAATGATAAAAAATTACAAGCGTGATTTAACTACTCCATCTGTCTGCGGCAGACAGTCTGCTTTTTCACCTTTTCCGTCAGACAACTGCAAGCAGTCGTCTGACACCTTCTCCTCAAAGAGGAGAAGGAATCTATTTCTGCTTTCTGCTTTCTGCCTTCTTCTTCTCTGCCTCGGCTCGTTTACTCCGCTAAACGCAAAGGTGTTTGAGGCGTATGACTTTGATTCTTATAAAGCCGCTGTAGATTCTGTAAAGAAGCGAGGGGGAGGGGACACGATTAAAATAACAGCAAATTTTACCTCAGCTAATTATTATTATAAGTGGATTGATGTAGATTTTGTAATGACGGGTGATGTGAACCCCGACGGAACCCCAAAATACACTATATCGGGTTATGGAATATCATGTGAACTCAAAAATCATTTCGTCATAGAAAACATAAAAGTAGAAAATGCTTATTACGGGTTAGATATTTACTTTGGAGAATCTACTCCCATTCCCGACAGTACACAATCCATCATGAGAATAAATAATTGTATTTTTTTAAATAATGAGTATGGCATTTATATTACCTGTGACCCAGCCCGCGAGATAAACATTAAAGCAACAATCAGTAATTGTAAAGCAAACTTTAATAAATCTAATGGTATTGCGTTAAGAAGAGTGAATTCTTCTTCTCTCAAATTTTTTAATACTACGATAATAAATTGTGAAACAAATAATAACGGTAGTAGTGGCATAGATATTGGTAGTGGAATTAATGTTTTTTTAAAAGATTGCATATCTAATGATAATATATACCCTGATTGGGGTGCAAGCGGTTTTCAAATTCGCAGTTGCAGGGATATTACATTAGAGAACTGTTATGCAAGTGGTAATGATGGAACTGGATTTAATTTTGACACTTATGCATGGGGGCATTCGCCTTCTTCCAAAGGTAAGGTAACTAATTGTATGGCGCAAAATAATGTGGGATGTGGTTTTTCCGGTGGTGAAAATTTACAATTTAATAATTGTTCGGCTATTGGAAATACATTAGCCGGTTTTGCAGGTTTCAGATGCAGTTTTCTAAATAGTTGTGTGGCTATGAATAATGGAGGTGACGGTTTCTATTTATCAGATAAATCGAATATCATAACCAATTCAACCGCATCTAACAACTCCAATGCAGGATTGATAGATGGTTTCAAAGGCGATAACCACATAATCAACTTTACATCTTCAAATAATAAAGTGGGTATTCATAACACAGGTTCCAGTTCAACAAAAATTTATAATTCTATTAGTTGGAATAACAATATGGATTTATTTTTAGAGGGTGACGGTTATTTGGGAGACACTACTAAAGTGTATAATTCTGCGTATGGAAAAGATAGTTTGCCACAAAGATCCAAAAAAATTGATTGCACAACCGAAGACCCGAAATTACAGGGCAGAACGGCAAGCGGCAATACTACTGATAATCCAAATGAAATAGCCTATTACAGTCTGCAAGAAGGTTCCTCGGCATTGAATCTTGCAGATAAAAGTTTAATAACAGCGGAAAAACTTAGAGAGAATTTGAATTTGGACCTCACCTCATCAGATGAACTGTGGGTATATATGATGATTACGGAAGAATATATGAACAGTATTCTTATGAATGACCAAATAGGCAACATTCGTGTTTTCGCCGGCGACAGGTACGACGCCGGCGCTATTGCTGCCAATACGGGAAGTGGAGGAACAAACTTGGTTTTTAGTTATGCTCCCAAAACAGCAGCCAATTTTGGTAAAAGTACCATCACTTTTTATGGAAAAAAATTGGATAACAATACTAAAATTAAGTTAATGAGACAAGGCGAAAGCGACATCGTTTCCGAAACCATAAAAAGCGTTTATTCTGCAACAACAGGACTTTATAAATGTTTAGCCACCTTTAATTTTCATAACAAAAAAATCGGCAAATGGGATATCGTAGTTACTGTTGGCGATACAGCTACCGAAACCCTAAAAAACGGGTTGGAAATTGAAGATTATATTGAACCGTTTATTGAAACGGAAATAGTGGGTCCGGACAATTTAGGACCTAACAAGTGGATAGATTATACTGTGGTTATCACCAATAAAGGGAATGTGGATGTTTTTTGGGTACCTGTGATCATATCGCTTACAACTTATGATTCAATAAAAGTAGTACTTAAAAGAAAATGGACAGAAATCCCACCCAAAGATTTTGATGTAACCAAGATCCCCGAAAGCAAAACATTCCCTACCCCTGAAGGAGACGGACGCAAAAGCACGTATATTCCTCCTATCATTCCTACTATTCCTGCAAAAAGCAAGGTATCTATCAGATTCTCAGCGAAAATGTCACGGGCTCCCTACAGTATAAGCAGCCCAACAGCCCAACTCAAAGCAGAGGCACTAAAACCCATGAATGATAATTCTCTGAATATAAATCAAGGTTTTTTTGATTGTTTGGGAAAAATGATGGATATAGTGAAACGTGCCGGAATGGAAGTGGTTTCTACTTTTGTGCCCGGGGCGGGGTGTGCTATCTCTATAGGAACGACGGCACAAAGCGCCATGGAGAATTATGAAAATAAAGGCGTTGTGGATGCTGCCGGAAATTTAGCTTACGATCTCGGAAAAATGGCTATCGGTTGCGCAGGCGGCGCAATACCGGGTTCTGATCTTGCCGAGGCGGCCTGGGGGTATATTGAAGGTATGGGGAAAGTTGAATCCTGGGCAGGAAGGGCAGGGCTACTCGGAGAATGGCTGACTACATACAAAGAATGTAAAAATACCTCTCTATTTAACGGCAAAATCGTTACTTCTGTTGACCCCAACGATAAATATGGTCCGGTAAGCGCCAGCGGAAGCAAAGCGTTCTCCGACAGAACAGAGTTTCCCTACGTTATCAACTTTGAAAACGACCCCGAAAAAGCCACCGCCCCCGCACAAGAAGTTTGGATAATAGATACTTTAGATTTAAAAGTATTTGATATTAACACCTTTGAAGCAGGTTTTTTAGATATTGGCGGCAGATTAATTGAAACTCCTTTCGGGCAACAAAACTGTTCCTGGACGGTAGATATGAACCCCGAAATGAATTTGACCACGGAAGTGAAATTGACTTTGGATAAATCGAAGGGAATTGCCAAATGGTATTTCAAAAGTATTGACCCCGCCACAGGAGAACTGCCCAATGACCCAATGGTGGGCTTCTTACCCCCCAATGACTCCACCGGTCGCGGACAGGGCTCGGTGCTATTTACCATTAAACTGAAAAACGGCCTCGCCGACAATGTGGTAGTGGCAAACAAAGCAACCATAATTTTCGATAATAACCCTGCCATCGTTACGCCCACCTGGGAAAACAAAAAAGATGTGATTCCGCCTTCAAGCACCATGCTAAGACCAACTTATAATAACGATAATTCTATAGAATTGAAGTGGAAAGGCACAGATAACAAAGGCGGCTCGGGCGTGTATGGTTTCGATATTTATGTGAAAAAAGAGAACGGAAATTATGAACACCTTACAAGGACATTTCAAACATCAACCCCATTTACAGTGGAAAAAGATGTGAAATATGCGTTTTATTCCATTGCCACCGACAGCGCCGGCAATAGAGAAAAGGAGAAAACCAAACCCGATATTACCATTCCGGAGGTAAATCTGCCTTTCGACGACTACGCCGCCACCAAATGGAACAACACCTTTATGCTCAACCTCAAGAAATTGAAACAGGAGGGGTATAACGTTGATAATTGCAAATGGTTTAAAAACAACGAATTAATTGAGGAAGGATTTTCCTATTCGGCAGGCCCGCAACTTACCGACCTGTTGGAAAAGGGTGCGGTTTATTATTTTCAAATCTCCACAAGCAGCCACGGCGAAGTCTATTCTACCAACAAAATAATCGTTGACAAACCGCAAAGCAGTTTAAAAGCCTATCCCAATCCCGTGCCGCAAGGCAGCAAACTCACCATTGAGGGCACCACGCAAGGCGCTTTGGTGGAACTGTTCAACTACATGGGGTTGTGCGTAAGCAAAACTGTTGCCACAGATTTTACCACAGAAGTAACCCTTTCCCTTCCGGCAGGCGTTTATATTGTGCGCTCCAATAACGAGGCGGTGAAGGTAATTATTCATTAGTTTAATAGTTTGAAAGTTTGATAGTTTGAAAATTATACCTTAAACCCTTATTTTTAAAAAACACCCTTAGTAGCAATCATTAATTGAAAATTAACAGTTAAAAACCAATATATTATGAAAAAGATAAAAAATTACAAGTTACAAGTTACAAGTTACAAGAGTTATGAGTTAACTACCCCGTCTGCCTTCTGCCTTCTGCTTTTCTCCCTTCTCCTTTCTCCATTTTTGGCCTCGGCGCAGACTTCTCACGAGATTTTACTATCGGGCGGGGGCGGTTTGTCCACCATGAATTACAAATTGCCATCGGGAAAGAAAAATCTTGGCTTCGGCGGAGAGTTGGGGCTTGGATATACCTGCCTCTTTATGGATAAGGTGGGCTTCTATATCGGCGCCGACCTGAGTTTTTACAACACCAAAGCCACGCTTGACAATCTGAAAGTGGTTACGGCAAACCTTACCGATAATGAGGGCGACCGTTTCGATATGCACACCACGCTCAACACGTACAAAGAAACTCTGAATGCCATGTTTGTGAATATCCCGGTAATGTTGCATTTTCAGGCAGGAGCGAAACACCGGTTTTACGCCATGGCCGGCGTTAAGATAGGAGTACCGATAAGCGGGAAATTTAAAGTATCGGATGCAACATTTACCAACGAAGCCTATTATCCCGAATACGATAATTGGCTCACCAAACAGGGGTTTGCAGGGTACGGCACGTTTACCAATCAAAACGCCCAAGGAAACACCAAATTGGGGATTAGTGCAGCCGTTGCCATTGAACTTGGCGGAAAATGGAAACTCGGCAATAAAGTTGCGCTCTACACCGGCGCTTATTTCGACTACGGACTGAACAATATTGCCAAAGATAAGTTTGTAAAGATAAACTATTACGATGAAGATCCGGCAGAATTAAAAACGAGCAGCGCCCTGGCTTCCAGTAAAATTAATGTAATGGCGGCAGGACTTAAAGTGCGGTTTGCATTCCTTCCGCAAGGAACAAAAACAACCTCAAAGGTGAAGGAAACAACTAAAAAAGAAAAAACGGCAAGCAAGAAAGAAAAGACTAAAAAAGATAAAGAATCCAATACGCATGAAACGGTTGTTGAGAGCACACCGGTAAAGGAAGTTCAAAAGCCGGTAGAGATTGATTTAACTACGGCTGCAGAATTTACGGCAGGGCGTCCCGGACGGACAGGTTTTCCCGCATCGGCAATGGGAGTTACCTGGGTTTCCAATATTGATGCAAGTACCGCCAAATTTACAACTGCCCCCAATGCACTCGTCATTCTACCTGACCAGGCAACATTTAACGCTCTTACCACGCAAGAAAAGCTAAAGGAAGCATTTAATGCCGGCAATAAAGTAAGCGAGTTTACGGCAAAAGCGGTTGCCAACTTCAAACCGTTATATTTCATTATTCAAGAGGGTGAAACGTTACGGCTTATTGAGATGAGCAATATTATCATAAAGGCAGGAGAAAGCCGGGCATTTTTCAAGGAAAAACATTGATAAAACTCTCAAACTCTCAAACTCTCAAACTCTCAAACTTTTAAACTCTTAAACTCTTAAACCATTAATCATTAACCACTAATCATTAATCATTATTATGAAACCTAAATTATTATTTTTTTGCATTGCGCTCGCCATTTTTGGCTTGAGCATCGGTGCAGCAAACGCACAAACCTGGCCCCCTGCCGGTATGAACGGCAACGGAAGGTATGATAACCCGTGGCAAATTACAACTGCCGCTCATTTAAAAGCATTAGCCGATTATGTGAATGCAGGAAACGGCAATGCAACATACCTTGTTTACTACAAATTGATGAACGACATTGATTTGAGTGCTTACGGTTCAGGGGAAGGTTGGATGCCCATAGGCGATAACCATACAGGAGACGATAATACCCGTTTTCGCGGCTATTTTTTGGGGAATGGAAAGGTAATTCGCAACCTTAAAATTAATCGTCCAACGCAAGATTATATCGGACTATTCGGTTATATGAACGGTTCAGGCGATATAGAAGGTCTTGGGCTGGAAAACTGTCATATTATCGGGCAGCACAACGTAGGCGGACTGACAGGATACAGCGTCTGGTTCGGTATCACTGATTGCTATGTAACAGGCGACACCGTAAGAGGCAGACAATATGTCGGCGGATTGGCAGGATGGATTCGTGGAAATATTACCAATGCACAGACAGCAATAGCAACAAAAGGCACAATGTATGTCGGCGGATTGGCAGGAATGACCTCAGATGTGGATATACGGAACTGCTCTGCCACAGGAAATGTTATCGGCATTTCAGGGCAAGACAGTT
>Ga0209628_10002361_pt1 | contig 12768 bp, 15 predicted proteins | sample TergutCu122P4_FD_187285 | JGI IMG/M metagenome (GOLD analysis project Ga0209628, IMG submission 187285) | Cubitermes ugandensis P4 segment gut microbial communities from Kakamega Forest, Kenya - Cu122 P4 (SPAdes) (version 2) | ecosystem: Host-associated > Arthropoda: Insects > Digestive system...
CGTTGCCTGCGCTCAGGGGAAGCCCCGGCCCCAGGTTGTGAAGGAAACAGCTTCGTATCGAATCCTCTAACTCCTTTTTGTCAGCGGGATAGAACCTTCCAGCCACTACAGGACGTCTCATAAAAGAGGAATAGGTTTGAAAGGGTAAATGGTTTGCTCAGACCCATCAGAGTTTGGCTTCGAAATCCTCGATCTCCATCTGGAAGTCGGCGCGGTCCTTTATGTTCCCTCTGGTGAAAAGGACCTCCCTTGTGAGGAGCCAGTAGATGCAGGCCAGTGCTCTCCTTCCTTTGTTGTTCGTCGGAACAACGAGATCGACATTCCTTGTTTCGTTGTTGGCGTCGCAGAGAGCGATTATCGGTATTCCGAGGTTAAGTGCTTCGTTGAGCGCTTGCTTATCCGCAGCCGGGTCTGTCACCATGATGACCTCCGGCTCGATGAATCCCTCGTTCGAGGGGTTGGTGAGCGTTCCGGGAACAAAGCGCCCTGCGAAAGCGGGCGCGCCTATCGCTTTGGAGAATTCCCTTGCCGGCCTCTGACCGTACTGCCTGGCGGAGACAACGAGTATCCTTTTAGGATCGTATCTGGCGAGGAAGCTTGCCGTCGCCCTTATCCTGTCATCCGTCTTCTTTACATCAAGCACATACAGACCGTCCTGCCTGACCTTGTAGATGAAGTCCTTCATGTCTGCGCTTTTCTGCTGGGTACCTATGTGCACACCTGACGTGAGATAAAGGTCCTCTGCGACAAGCAGGTCATTGTTAACGGTTACATTCTCCTCTTCGCTCATTGTGATTCCTCTTAATTCCTGACTACTGTGATCGGTATGAGATCCTTCTCATACTCGAGCATGGCGATGTCTATGGGATCAAGCATGTCCTCGGGATAATCTGTGAGGACGGGGGCGCCGTACGAAATCTGAAGCGCCCTTGCGCCGATGATCCTTGCCTTCTCGAACCTTGTGTATATCATTTAACTCACCATACAGGATGCCATGTTATTATGATGCCCATTATAAACCTTTCTGAGGTTTGAGTTTGCTCTTTATTTTATACTGTTAGTATGTAAACATACAACGCACGCGCGATAAGAACGTATTTTTATCTTGACCGTAATTGCGGTTCATGCCCAATGAACTCGAGGTCTGCATGGCCGCATTGTTCCTCAACAAAGGAAAGGATGTGCTGACTGTCAAGGAGTTCACGATGTACGTTTCCCTGGATCTGAGGTGGATGCCGGTCAAGGACGCGGAAGGATTGATGAGAGTTCTCCTGGAGAAGGGGCTTCTGTTGAGAACGGGAGAATTTCTCAGACCTGCGGTCGACACTTCCAAGATCAACGTGCCTGTCGCATACAGACCGTCGGACGGTCTTCTGAAGATCCTGAAGGAAAGTCAGGAAAAACCGCCGAAGAAGAAAGAGGATGAGGATGACGTTTTCCAGAAGCTTATCCGAAAGGCCAAGGATTCGGGGATGGAGAAAGGAGCATTCATTTCAGAATGCAATAAAGTTGGAAAACGTACCGATGTGAGCATCGAGGTCGCTGCGGCGATGATACTGCGTGAAAAGGGCGTGGATGTCTCTCCTTTCATCGATGAGATCCGCTCATCTGTAGAGAAAAGATGATCATTCTTTTCTTATGAAGTTGCCTAAGGTCAACCCGTCGGACTTCTTCCCGCCGCTTCCCAGCTGTCCGCCGGTCTGTACGTCCTCTTTGAGGGATATCCCGAGAGCCTTCTCCAGCTTCAGGATCAGCTTATCATCGGGAACGAGGTCGTTCGCCTCGATCCTTGCGAGAGTTCCTTTCCTTTCGAAGATGGATTTCGCGAATTCTTCCAGGTCGAGGCCCTTCGCCTCCCTGGCCTCCCTTATCGCGTTTCCGTAATCTTGGATAAGTTCCCTAGAGGTCGTGGAATAGATATCGCGGGTCTGCATCCTTCTCTCTCTTCTCTGCAGCCTGTCCTCTATCACCGACTTCTGGATGGGGGCATCCGGAGAGGTCGTGGTGCTTTTGTATTCATCTCCGAACCTGGCACAATTCGGGCAGAGGCTGAGCCTGCTGCCTTCGACCAGCATTGGTTTCGTAACGGGGACGTCCTTCCCGCACATTTCGCAGATCATTGCATAGGTGATTGATATTATTCTTATTAAATTGACGGTAGACGAGAAAAAGTAATAAACAGGAGGAATATATGACCAATACAGTGGATGCTTAAATGGACGAATCCGTAGAAAAACTGAAAGCAAAGATCATCACGCTCGAAGAGAGGAATATCAGGCTGATGGAGGACCTTCAGACAGCCGAGAATGAAAAGCGCTATTCAGAGGGAGAACTGTTCAGACTGCAGAAGGACCACAGCAGGATCAGAGCGGAGCTGGAGAGATTGAAGAGCCCTCCGCTGATCGTGGGTTCGCTGCGCGATATTCTTCCGGACAATAAGGTAGTTGTGAAAAGCTCCACCGGACCGGATTTTGTCGTTTCAGTTTCAGAATACATTCCGCAGGAGGACCTTGTGGCAGGAGCGAGAGTTACTCTCAACAAGCAGACGTTGGCGATAATGAACGTGCTGCCTCTGCCTTTGGACCCGGTTGTGACCGGTGCCGAGATAGTGGAGAAACCGGACATCACATACGAGGACATCGGCGGTCTTGCAAAACAGATGCTGGAACTGCGTGAAGCGGTGGAAGATCCTCTGCTGAGACCCGAGCTGTACGCAAAGGTTGGAATAGAGCCTCCGAAGGGAGTGCTTCTGGTGGGTCCGCCCGGAACGGGAAAGACCCTCATGGCCAAAGCCGTTGCCAACGCAACCAACGCAACGTTCATTAGATTCGTTGGTTCCGAGCTGGTTCAGAAGTACATCGGAGAAGGGGCGAGACTCGTGCGCGAGCTTTTCGAACTCGCCAGAGAGAAAGCTCCCAGCATCATCTTTATCGACGAGTTGGACTCGGTCGGAGCGAAAAGAATGGATGTCGCCACATCGGGCGACAGAGAGGTTCAGAGGACGCTCATGCAGCTTTTGGCTGAACTCGACGGATTCACACCGACAAGCGACGTCAAGATAATCGGGGCCACCAACAGACCCGATATCCTGGATGATGCGCTGCTCAGACCCGGAAGATTCGATAGAATAATCGAGATCGGATTGCCCGACGTAGAGGGAAGGACCCAGATATTCAGTATCCACATGTCGAACATGAGCATCGACAAGAACATCAAACCCAGGAAGCTGGCGGAGATGACCGACACCGCGTCCGGCGCGGAGATCAAGAGCATCTGCACAGAAGCGGGAATGCTCGCCATACGCGACGGCAGGGATACAGTCACCGAGAGGGACTTCATCCAAGCGAGAGAAAAGGTCATGGAGGCCTCACGCAACAAAGTGAAGAGCGTTCCGGCCTATATGTTCGGATAAACCTCTTAATCGTTATCCGCATCCTCTCCGCCGAAGAAAGTAAGCTGGGCGGATGCGTATATGTCTTCTAACCCGATGGATTCCTGAGAAGAAACTCCTCTTATCCCTCCGAACACGCCGGTGCTCTCGAGGGCTTTGAACAACTCGATCCCCACGACGGTCTGCGGGTTCGAATCCTCATCCAAAAAGTCTCCGTATAGCACGTCCGGATTCTCGAACCAATCCACCATCCTCTTTGTTTCGTCTTCAGAAAGAGTGTCGATCTTCGACAGAAGATTGATCATCGGAAGCTGCAATCTGAATTGCACAAGGGCCGAAAGCATCATTGACGAAACGAAACCGTTGGGTCTTCTGCACAGCATCGGATCCGAAAGGTAAGCGATCATGGATCTCTCCTTTCCCAGAGCATCCACTATCATATTGGACGATTCCCTGAAAGCGAACAATTCCAACTGCCCCGGAGTGTCAATGAGAACGTACTTTGTTCGGTAGGTGCTCAGCACCTCCGTGAGCTTGTGAATGTTCATCGCCATGAGGTCGGCGGCAACGACCTGTGCGCCGTTGGGTCCGAGATTGTACTTCTCCATTACCTCGGATAGAGATATCCACTCTCTGATGTCGATATCCGCATCATACGCAAGGCGGTCGGCGCCGGGATCGAGGTTCAGGATTATCGAGTCGATCCCGTTATCATCAAGCCATTCCTTGAAGGCCGCGACCATTGTGCTCTTGCCGCTTCCCGCCGTACCGACAAAGTAGATGTTCCTCATAAGACCGCATGAATACCTGCTGTGAGATATAAAATTGCTTTCGCTTTTCCAATGCTCCCCCGGGCTGCGCCCCGGGAAAAGAAGTGCTTTTGCGCCTGTACACAACTTTTTTGTGCGCAAGTATAATTAAATAATAAGCATTTCCAGGACTATGAATGTTTCAAAGGACCACAGCATTGCGTTCGCATGGCTGGGGATGATCGCGGTCGCGATATTCATGATCGCTTGGGTCTGCGCGGCGGCAGCCGACACAGCCTGGCAATTCGGAGTGAATAATCTTTCCGACTTCGGCGTCTCCGACACGGATGCGAGGCTGTACTTCAACTACGGCTGCATTATCACAGGTATTCTCCTCCTCTGCTGGGGGCTGGGGCGCATAGCCTTCGTCAAGAGCCCGGGACACGTTGCGGGCGGAGTTCTCATCGCCTTCGGAAGCATCGGACTCATCGGCGTGGGATTGTTCAACTCAGATACGGGAGACTGGCATTTGTTCTTCGCCGTCACGGCGGGATTGTTCGTCTTCCTGGCGATCGCGGCCGTTTCCGTTGGGAATTGGATGGCGGACCGCAAGGTCTTTGCGGGGATCGGACTGGTTGTCACAATAATGCTGTTCGCAATGTTCGTCGCTTACGACATAGCGATGCTGGAAGCATACGGAATAATTCTGGCGATGATCTGGGTCCTTGTTGAAAGTACGAATATGATCCTCTCGCACAAGAAGGGCATTTGAAAAGGTGAAAAAAATGAAAACATTGAATACGGCGCCAAGGGTCATCAAGATAGGATGCGGGCTGGGGTTCCTCGGAGGATTGATCAGCATCATCTGCATGGTCTTTTTCTTCGATTCCGACAAGAGCATGCTGCTGACCATGGGAATGTATCTGCTCATAGCGGTCATGTTCTTCTCGTTGGGCGGAGGGCTGACCAAAGAAGGCCATTGGACGTGGAACACGCTGCTGTTAATGACCTTCCTGACGATAGCCGCGGTAGGATGCTCGGTAGTGTTCGAGGTCATGGAACTCTATGTGGGAATCCTGCTGGTCGCGATCGGCGCTCTGATAGTCGTGAGCCTGATGGTACCCTCGTCGAAGACCTGGGCGAACATGCTCAGAGCATAAACCGCCCGAAAGGGCGTTTCATAATTTCTAAAAAAGATATATTTAAATCCGGTGTCTGCACTCTTAGTCCGTGGACTCCAAGTATTCGTTCGCTCTGAGGAAGATAGCGCTGCTAGGCGGGATAGAGGATTATGTCGTCCTGTCGTCAAGAGAATTAGGCGACACTCTGGAAATGAGTCAGCAGTCAGCTTCGAAAAGGATATTGGAATTGCTTGACGAGAAACTTATCGTCAGGGACCTGGGAGCAAGGAAACAGCGGATCAAACTCACAGCAAAAGGAGTGGACCAGCTGAAGCAGGAGTACAGCGAATATCGGAGAATTTTTGAGATCAGCGATCAGGTCACGCTGCACGGCGTCGTCGCCGACGGCATGGGCGAGGGGCGCTATTACATGTGTCAAGTAGGCTATTCATCCCAATTCGAAGAGAAACTGGGTTTCAAGCCCTTCGAGGGAACATTGAACGTAGTTGTCGACAGGGAAGACCTCAATAAACTGGACCTCATAAGAAGCGCTCCGGGAGAAACGATCCAGGGATTCACTCAGGAAGGCAGATCCTTCGGAAGCGCCGTCGCACACAAAGCAAGGGTCAAGAGCATCGACTGCGCGATCATCATGCCCGACCGCTCTCATTATGAGAACGTGGTGGAGATAGTATGCCAATACCACCTGAGAAGAACGCTGGGGATCGGCAACGGCGACCGCGTTGAGATCAAAGTGAAGATCTGAACTCAGCTTCGTTTTAAAGGATGCGGAGAAAGCATTCCGAATGTTTTTATCAGAGGTCGCCATACAAAAAAATACAGCCATGGGGCGACCTTATGAACAACAGCAAAATTGCGAAAAAACGAAAACTTCCTTTTGAATTGTTTGATATAAATGTTATCGATGCCGACGACCGCACTCTGAAGAAGATATCTTCGGACCTAAGTCTCGGACTTTCCCTTGACGAGATGAAGACCGTCAGGGATTACTTCAAAAAAGAGAGAAGGGACCCTACCGACATTGAATTGCAGTCGTTGGGACAGGCATGGAGCGAGCACTGCTGTTACAAGAGCTCCAAAGCGATCCTTCGAGAATTCGTTTTCGGGATCGACCACCCCGACATTTTATCACGCGGAGATGCGGGGATAATGAAATTCGACAGGCTCCACGCTTACGCTCTGAGGATCGAGAGTCACAACCATCCGTCGGCGGTGGAACCCTACGGAGGAGCGGCTACCGGAGTCGGAGGCATTTTGAGGGACGTGGTTTGCATGGGCGCCGATCCCGTTGCCATCGTCGACCCGTTCTGCATAGGAATGATAGACACGAAGAACAAGCTACCCGCAGGAACAAAACATCCCAGAGAACTCCTCCAAAAAGCTGTTGACGGAGGAAGGGATTACTGCAGCGTAATCAATGTGCCAGCAATATCCGGAGCGTTCTTCTTTGATGATAGGTACACAGAGAACTGCCTTATCAACGTAGGAGCGATAGGCTTCCTGAAAAAGAAGGACCTGAGAAACAACTTCGTAAGCGGCCCCGGGGAGATATTCATTCTTTGCGGCGAACCCACCGGACGTGACGGGATCCACGGAGTGAACTTTGCTTCCAGGGATCTTTCGACCGCGGTCGAGAACAAAGGCGCCAAACACGGCGTTAGTCCCATACCGAAACGGTTTGTTCTCGCTGCCTGCCTTGAAGCAAACAAGGCCGGCCTGGTCACCGGGATGAAAGATCTCGGCGGAGGCGGGTTAAGCTGCGTAGTTGGCGAAATGGCCTTAGGCGGAGGCTGCGGCGCAGAGGTCGATCTTGAAAAGGTACCGTTGAGAGACAAGGACCTTGTTCCGTGGGAAGTATGGGTTTCCGAAACACAGGAAAGAATGATGCTTGCGGTCAAAGAAAAGAATGTCGCCAAAGTAATGAAGATATTCAAGGACCGCAAGGTCCCGGCGGCGGTGGTCGGAAAGAGCACCGACACCATGCGCACCAAGATATTCTGGAAGAAGGAACTGATCTTCGATATGGATCTTGAGTTCCTCACCGGAGGACCGGTGTACAACAGACCGTACACTGCACCTAAGGTCTCAACAAAAGCAAAGGAGAAGAAGCCGAAGCTTCCCTCCGACAACGAGGTACTGAAAGCAATGCTTTCCGACCTTAACATATCGTCAAGAGAATGGGCGATAAAACAATTCGAAAAGAGAGGACGAAAGACCGTCGCGGGACCGATGGCCGGAAAGGGCCCGGGAGATGCAAGCATCATCACGCCTCTGAAAGGTTCGGAAAAGGGTCTTGCGGTGACCGTAGGATGCAACCCTTGGCATGTATCCTCGGATCCGTACCGCGGCGGGAAAGGGTGTGTGGATGAAGTATGCAGAAACCTCGTTGCCGTGGGAGCTAAACCTCATGCGCTGACGGATTGCCTTAACTTCGGGAACCCGGAGAAACCGGACCGCCTCGGAGAGTTGAGAGAATCTGTTCGAGGGTTAGGGGAAGCGGCACGCTTCCTGAACGTGCCGATACCTTCGGGGAATGTAAGCTTGTACAACGAGTCTTCGAACGGCGTTTGCATATTGCCGACTCCGATGGTCATCGGAACCGGATTGATCGAGGACAGCGGCAGATCCGTATCCGCGGACCTGAAAGAAAGCGGAAGCGTTCTGTTCCTGATCGGAGAGACAAAGGACGAGATGGGAGGTTCGCTGCTCTTCCGCAAATTCGGAGGAGCGGGCGGCGATGTTCCAGATGTGGATCTTTCCGTTCTGAAAGCACTGATGTCGAAGATGCTGAAGGCCATGGACAAAGGCTTGGTGAAAAGCTGTCACGACTGCTCCGACGGAGGATTCGCCGTCGCAATGGCGGAGATGTGCATCGCAGGCGGCATCGGCGCCGAAGTTGATCTTTCGAAGATCGGCGGATCGGAAACAGTGAAGCTGTACTCGGAAAGCAACACGAGGTGGATCGCCGAAGTATCGGAAGAGAATGCGAAAGCGTTCAAGACCATCTTCGGAAGCAAAGCGGTCCGTATCGGAAAGACCGGCGGAACGAAACTGCGCATCGATGATTCCATCGAAATGTCTGTGAAAGACCTCAGAGCAGCGTGGAAAGGTTCGATCGAGAAGATAATGAAGTGATGATATCACTTCGAAGTCTTCCTTCCGAAGACCAGGTACCCGGTGTGCCCCAACATTTCAAACGAAGGTCTGACGCCTCCGGGATGCACCTCGAGACCGCGCTGCAGGTTCTCTAACGCATAGACCTCGGCGAATCCTTTTTCCCTCAGAGCGGAGACGATCTTCTCGGCCTGATTCATGTTCGGGACGTATGAGCAGATGCGCCCTCCCGGTCTGAGATTTCCGATCAGATTGCTCAATGCGATCTCCGGGTCCGGCATGTCCATTATCAATGCGTCGGCTATGAATTCTACCTTGACGGTCCTCGCATCGCCTATCGTACATTTCCAGCATTTGTCAAGGTTCGTTCGTTTAACATTCTTAAGAGCCAGCTTTGCATTCTCCTCTTTGAATTCGAGTGTGTGAACGATGCCTTCCGGTGCCACTGCGTTTAGTAACGCAGTAGTCAATCCGCCCGATCCCGCTCCTACTTCCAACACCTTGCTCCCCGATATCACGTTGCAATTCAGCAGTATCGTGGAAGCATCCTTGGGACTGATTATCTGCGCTCCTCTGTCGAGGGATTCCATCAATTCCAAAGCACCGGGCCTGAACACATAATATTCCTTTCCGATGATGGTGATCTGCGATCCGTCGTCCAGGTCCTTGAACCTTGAGCCGTCAACGGTCCCGAGAGATGCTATCTTCAGCATTTCGTACGAGACCTTCAGCCATATCCTTTTTCCGGACCTGTCCGCAAGATAAACAGTCTCGCCTTCAAGGAACGGCATGCGATCACATCGTTTTTGCGGCCATGGTGTACCCGTCTGTTTCTTTGCCGCAGATTATGCATTTTCCTTTGTATCCCTTCTGTTTGGGATACGGCGTTCCCAGGATCTTCAGATCATACGTATCCTCGAATTTGTGGCCGCACTCGTCGCAGCCGCACCATCCGAATTTGAGCACTTTATCGTCAACGATGTCTTCCTTCGAGTTGACCTCTTTCACCCTTGACTCCATGATCTTCTTTGCTCTTTCCATGAGAGTGGAAGATATCATATTGAGGATCAGTTCCGCTCCTCTTCCCACATCTCCGATGTCGATGGTGCCTTTCTCTCCGGTGTCCCTTCTCACGAATGTGACGACGCCGTTCTGAATGTCCCTTCCCCCAAGTTCCAGCCTCAGCGGAACGCCCTTGATCTCCCAGTCGAAATATTTGCTTCCGGGCCTCACATCGCGATCGTCGAGTTTCACTCTTAATCCGTATTCGGTGAGCTTGTCCCTGAGGGCGCGCGCCGCGGCGGAGACCAACTCGGCGTTGTCCTTTGACAGTATTGGAATAATAACCGCTTGGAACGGCGCTATGTCGGGAGGCATTATCGTTCCCTTGTCGTCGGAGTGTATTCCGATCACAGCGCCAAGAAGCCTCTCGCTCATTCCGTACGTCGTTTGATGAACGTGCTTGTGCTCCCCGTTCTCATTCTCGTATGTTATCTCGTACGGAACGGAGAAGTTCGTTCTGTAATGGTGCATCGAGCCCATCTGCAGAGCTTTTCCGTTAGGCATGATGGTGTCTATCCCCACCGTATAATATGCGCCGGGGAACTTGTCCCATTCCGTTCTGACCGAAAGGAAATACGGCATGCACAGCCTCTTCGCAACCTTTGACAATATCACGGTATCTTCCTCGATCTGCGCCTGTGCGTCCTCTTCTGTTGCGTGGCAGGTGTGGGATTCGAAGAAATGGATCTCCCTTACTCTGATGAACGCTCGTGTCTGTTTTGTTTCGTATCTGAACACATTCACGATCTGATATATCTTCAAAGGAAGGTCCTGATGCGATCTTACCCAGAGCGCGAATATCGGATACATCGCGGCCTCCGATGTCGGACGGATGACCAACCGAACATCCAGTTCGTTAAGACCGGCGTGAGTGACCCAATACACTTCGGAGTCGAATCCCTTTATGTGATCTTTCTCTTTCTTGAATTCGGTCTCCGGGATCATTAAAGGAAAGCAGACCTCGTCGTGGTTCGTTGCGTCCAATTCCTTTCGGATGAAATGGTCGATGTTGCTCATCGCTTTCCATCCGTAAGGGGTCCAAACGTTCATTCCCTTTATCGGGTACCTTTTGTCGGACATTCCCGCTTTTTCCACGATCTCGAGATACCACTCGCTGAACTTGTCCTCTTTCTCCACGGTATCACTTTTCCTTCTTCAGTGCGCCGCTTATCTTTCCTTTGACGGAACCGCGGGTCTTCTTCTTGCCTGCGGCCTCTTCTTTCAATGCTTCGATAATTATTCCGGCTACGGAAATGTTGGACACTTCGTTCTCAAGAGTGTTGCAGCAGAGAACGGTTTCCAACGCGTTCCCGGTAAGTCTCTCCAGTGCGTTGTTGACGAAAAGACCGTGTGTGCATGCTACCGAGATGCTTGCTGCGCCCGCCTCTTTCAGGGCCTGCTTTGCTGCGATTATGGTTCCGCCCGTTGATATCATATCATCCACGATCAGGATGTTCTTCCCCATGCAGTCCATGGTCGCCGGAGATATCTTTACGTCGGAACCTGAAAGACGTACCTTTTCCAAATAATCGTAGGGAACGCCGAGCCTTTCTCCCACTGCTCTTGCTCTGTCCTTCGCTCCGAGGTCGGGAGAAAGCACAAGGTCGATCTTCCTGTTCTTGAAGTGGTCCGCTATCGCCGGTGCGGCCTTCAGGTCTTTGTGTGCGCATTCAAAGTAATCCAAAATGGATTCTTTGTGGATGTCCACGGTAAAAACACTGTCGCACATTAGGCCGATGTGTTTTATCATTACTTTGGCGCTCTCCGGCTCTCCGGGCTTGAACACCCTGTCCTGTCTGGCATATCCGAAATACGGGATCACCAGAGTGACCTTCTTTGCTCCCATTTTCTTTACTGCATCCTGCAGCAGGAACATTTCTATGATATTGGAATCGGGGAAAGTGTTCTGCACTATCACCACATCATCATCCAGGGATGCTGTATCTATCCTCGTATAGCATTCGCCGTCAGGGAACCTGGTGGTGGATGCCTGCACATATGTGCATCCGAGTTTGTTCGACAGTTCTTTCGCAAGGTCTCTTGAAGATGATCCCCCAACTATGATCATAGTGACCCTATTCTCATATTATTATAATTAAATGTGCATGGAAAGAATTCTCTGACGTATACTAACTGTATACTTGTTCCATTAAATGCATACTTAGTTTTCCTCAAAATACCGGTAGTTGGGAAGTTCGGGTTCGCCGCGCTTTTCATGACCGGCGAACCCGGAACCGACCTGGAAGGAGGTGATATTTTCACAACGACCAGACTCTGTTACCGGATCAGGATCGTTGTTGTCCTGAGTGGTGTTGAGGTCATCATTGACCTCGACATCCCTTAAACAACAACCGCGTGGTTCCCGTTAAGAACCCGACCCCTCGGGGCCGTCACGCTCCTTCCGATCCTAATGTACGAAGAGCCCCTATTTTGATTTATTGCCGAAAGGACCATACAGACAAACTTTTAACATCGGGAACTATTGCATTGCTGATGAACAACACAATTTCCGAAGAGAAGATCGACAGGTATCTTGAGATAACGAAGAAAGCATTGGATAAGCTCAAGATAGCCGCGCCCGACAGATCCTTCGGGAAGAGGCTTGCCGATGATTTCCTGGAGATGGCCACTTCGTATTACAACGACGCTGTTCATTTCCGCGAGGAGGGAGATCTGGTCACGGCATTCGCGGCCGTCAACTACGCACACGGGTGGCTTGACTGCGGAGCGAGGATCGGATTATTCGATGTTGGAAAGGACGATGTTCTGTTCACACTGTTTGAATGATGCGTGCTGGCTCATTGGTAGATGCCGTTGAGATCATCGTTCCCGATCCCAATATTTTCCTGACTTCTTCTTCTCGGGCATCCGTGAAAATGCTGTTCCCGAGCATGCACATTGCTGCTCGATTTCCGCTCTTTTCCAGTCTTTGGATAGCGTCGTTTACGGCGGGAGCTCGAACTCCCGCTTCTTGCGAAAAGTTGTTGGAGAGTTTGAAGATCGATGCTTTCTTGTCCCCGGGATCTTTGACGAATTCGCTCATCGCTTTTTCGCCCGCTTTGTATATCCGATCGAAAACGTCGGCATCCCCGAGGACCGCGGCCGTGCTCAGTTTATCTCCGAGGACGGCTATCGTTAAATTATCAAAAGAAAAGCCCGCGCCCTTCACTTCTCCGAGGGGCGGGAATCCCGCTTTGACTCTGATAGGGACGTCCGCATCGCACATTAGGCCGGCAACATCCCCGAGGCCTCCGCCGCATACCACGTCTGCGATATGAGCTGCTTCGAACGCTTTAGTTCTGCTCTTTCC
>Ga0209628_10002362_pt1 | contig 12766 bp, 6 predicted proteins | sample TergutCu122P4_FD_187285 | JGI IMG/M metagenome (GOLD analysis project Ga0209628, IMG submission 187285) | Cubitermes ugandensis P4 segment gut microbial communities from Kakamega Forest, Kenya - Cu122 P4 (SPAdes) (version 2) | ecosystem: Host-associated > Arthropoda: Insects > Digestive system >...
ACCATTGCCACCGCCGTGGGCGAAGATGCCGGCACTATTGAAGAGGTTTACGAGCCATTTCTTATCCAGGAAGGGTTTTTGATGAGAACCCCACGCGGACGGGAAGCTACCGAAAACGCTTACAAACACTTAGGAAAGACAGTTCAATCCAATATCCATACATTGTTTACTTAAATATTATTAATTATGAAAAAGTTACCAGTTACAAGTTACCAGTTACACTTTCTGCTTTTCTGCTTTTCTGCTCTTTTTGCTTTTCTGCCCGCTTTTGCGTTCGCGCAACAACCGCATCATCAGCACAAAAACAGACCATTACCAACCCCCCAGATTAACGAAACTCCCAAAGTGTTCTTTGAAGTACGTTTTGGACCAACAATAGATTGGTTTTCACCTACTTCAGACGTGATTAAGCGAGAATCGGTGAAGGCCGGTTTTATGGCAGGGGTAGGCGTTGATGTTGCTGTGGTTGAAAAAAGATTTCTTTTCGTTACTACCGGCGTATTGTTCAAATACTTACAGGGAGAAATAACTTTTGCCAACCAGTATTCGCTTTTAGATACTGTTTTTACCACTCCTGATGCCAAAAGAACCTATCAAACTATGTATCTAACAATTCCAACAGGCATTAAGTTTAGAACGCCCCCCTCAAGAAATTGCGTTTTCATGGGAAAAGTTGGTTTTTATCATAGTTTTAAAGTATCCGGAAATCAGTTTGATAAATTTGAACTTCCCGAAAAGGATGCTAATTATTATATTACCAAAAATAATGAACCTAACAAAGATGCGGCGCTATTTGCAGAAGCAGGGTATGCAGGCGTGGGGTTTGAATATATTTTGGGGAACAGAACACGAGTATTCACACACTTAGATTATAACTGCCAGTTTAATTACTTTAGTTACACTGCAAAAAACGATTTGCAATTTAAATCCATTGTTCATTCGCTACATATTATGTTTGGGTTTCTGTTTTAATACTCATTTCTTTGTTCCATGATGAGGGTAAAAAGTTGTTTTATTAAAGTAAAAAATCATAATCAGCATGAAAAATAATTTTGAATTTCACAATCCAACCAAGTTAATTTTTGGACAAGGCACCATCGCGCAACTTTCACAAGAGTTGCCAAAAAATGAAAAAATATTAGTAACCTACGGCGGCGGTAGCGTGAAGCAAAACGGCGTATATGAGCAAATTTCAGATGCACTGAAAGGGTTCAACTATGTAGAATTTTGGGGTATTGAACCTAACCCCACAGTAGAAACTTTGCGCAAAGCCATTGCCTTAGGTAAAAAAGAGAATATTACCTATATTCTTGCTGTGGGGGGCGGCTCGGTTATTGACGGCACAAAACTTATCTCTTCCGCAATTCCTTATGCCGGAGACGCTTGGGAATTGGTATTACGCCCTTCTAAAATTGGAAAAATGATTCCCTTTGCATCGGTGCTTACCTTACCTGCCACCGGCTCGGAAATGAACTGTGGCGCAGTGATTTCTAATGCAGAGATGCAGGAAAAGTTTGCTTTTTACTCCTCTTTTCCGCAGTTCTCTATCTTAGACCCCACTGTAACATTCTCTTTGCCTGAGTTTCAAATTGCTTGCGGCATTGCCGATACATTTATTCATGTTTTGGAACAGTATTTAACCCTGCCCAACGAATCGCCGCTAATGGACAGATGGTCGGAAGGTATTATGCAAACCCTCATTGAATTGGCACCCAAAATAAAAGCCAATAAAACCGACTACGATACAATGGCAGAGTTTATGCTTTGCGCCACGATGGCATTAAACGGATTTACCGCCATGGGGGTTACCGAAGACTGGGCAACACACCTCATCGGACATGAAATTACGGCGTTGCATGGCATTACCCACGGGCAAACTTTGGCAATTGTTTTGTTGGGCGTTATGCACGTGCTACGGGTACAAAAAAGAGCAAAACTCTTGCAGTTTGGAGAGCGTGTGTTTCATGTTTACGAAGGAACCGATGAGCAAAAAATAAACAAAACTATTGAAAAATGTGAGCAGTTTTTCAGATATATCGGGTTGGCAACAAAACTTCATGAATTGAACATTGGCAACGAAACCATTACCATTATTAAAGAAAGATTTTTACAACGGGGCACCCGTTTGGGCGAAGGGGGCAATATTGACGGATATGTTACCGAAGAGATATTGAAACACTGTTTGTAAAAAAAAGTTTTAGCCTGTGCGGGACAGGAGAGCGTAAAAGAATCACTAAATAATCTATTTTTGCAGCGCCGAAACTTTATAAAATTTAAAAGTTTCGCTGTTAATAAAACCGACAAACTATCTTAAAAAATAAAAAAATGCTACTATGGTAAAAAGAGAAAATTATTTATCCCAATTACGCAACTTGCGCGATGTTAATGTAATAAAAGTTGTTACTGGCATTCGTAGAGCAGGAAAATCTACATTATTCAAACAGTTTCAAGAAGAACTGCTCGCTTCGGGAGTAAAAGAAAAAAATATTATCTATCTCAATCTTGAAGAGATAGAAAACACCCCTTTCCACAACCCCTATTTGCTGAACGACTATATTTTGAAAAAAATTGATAGAAAACAGAAAAATTATGTTTTGTTAGATGAAATTCAAATGGTTAACGAATTTGAACGATTGGCAGACAGTTTATTTATAAAAGATAATATAGACCTTTATATAACAGGCTCAAATGCTTTTTTCCTCTCATCTGATTTGGCAACGCTTCTCACAGGAAGATACATAGAAATTCAGGTAATGCCATTCTCTTTTGTAGAATTTCTGTCGGGATATAAAGTAAGTACCTTTGATTACACTTTTGATTCAACTTTTGGTAAAAGCAAACAAGATATTTTTAACGATTATCTTCATTATGGGGGTTTCCCTGAAGTATTAAACCTATTGAACATTAACAAAAATGATTATGTAAACACTTACTTATCAAGTGTTTTTAACACAATACTTGAAAAAGACATTATGAAACGAAACAAAATCCGTTCAAAGTTCGACTTTGAAAATCTTATTCGTTTTATGTTCGATTCGATAGGAAGTACAGTTTCGCCCAACAGTATTGCCAATACAATGACTTCCAAAGGCAATAAAATACACAAAGAAACTGTAGATAACTACTTGTCGCATTTGTTGGACAGTTTCATTTTTTATCATGCGCAACGTTATGACATTAAAGGAAAAAATTTGCTTCAAACACTTGGAAAGTTCTATGCCGTTGATATTGGTTTTTTATCTATGCTTTTTAATAGAAATATACATTTTAACCGTGGACACCACTTGGAAAATATTGTATATTTAGAATTGCTACGAAGAGGTTATAAAGTAAATATAGGAAAAGCAAACCATACAGAAGTAGATTTTGTTGCAAAAAATTCAAACGGAGAAACTGAGTATTTTCAAGTGGCATGGTCGGCAAATGAACAAAGTACATTTGAGCGCGAAATGAAACCCTTTGAACTTATTAAAGATTTTAATCAGCGTATGCTACTTACCACAGATATGGAACCGGTAACAAACTACAAAGGAATAAAAAAAATGAATGTAATAGATTGGTTGTTAAAATAGCGGTAACCGGCAAAATTGATGTGCGGGAATGGAGAGCGTAATAAATATGTAAAATTATTTTCCTAAAATGGTAGTAACTATAGACGAGTTGGCTGGAGTAGATTATCAGGGAATAAAATATATTCATATTTTGGATTTTTTGTTAAAATATTAATATTATGGTTCAAACAAAAGAGATTCACTTTGAAGACACCGTTTCGACTGCCTGAAAAACAGCCGGCTTATCTAAGTAATTTTACTCATATAAAATTGAGTAATTTTACTCATTGACAAGTTGTTTTTTAGTTGTTTTTTTGCCGGTGAAATTGATAAACAATTTTTGAAGAAAAAATATGAAAAACGGTGTCGTGCATTTTGTTGAAAACTTTTTAAGGAAACCCTTGATTTTCTCAAATATTTGTGTAACACACACACACACACCTTCCATCTAACCCCACCCACCCGCATTTAGTTTTTGCCGCGAAAGTAGCAAATATTTCGGGCTATCCTATATTTTCCCAACGCGCTGCGTTGGGCTATCCTGTATTGCGCCTTCAGCGCGAACTCCCCCTAAACCACTCCCCCTAAACAATTAACAATTAACAATTAAAAATTAAAAATTAAAAATTAAAAATTAACCAATTTATCATTTATCACTAATCACTAATCACTAACCACTAACCACTAACCACTAACCACTAATCACTAACCACTAAAAAAAAACATTAACCTTTTAAAATATTTTTATTATGAACAAAAATCTACAAAAAATCAAAAAAACAATTGTAACGTTGGCATTTTTGCTAACTATTTCTTCAAGCGTTTATTCGCAAATTGAATGGACAAGTAACCAATTATTTAACGAGAACAAGGAGATTACCGAAAACATTCTTTTAAAAACAGATGTTGATGTGTATGTGGGGCAGGACTATACCGTTATTATTCATGGTAAAATTACCGGCAACCAATCGCTATCGAAAAGCGGACCGGGTGCATTAATTTTTACGGCAGATAATGAATACATAGGCACAACAACCATTAACGGCGGAAGTTTGCATTTTGGCGGTGACGTGGCTCCTACGGGCAGTGTAGCAAGCAAAAGTATTGTAATAAACGGTGAATCAGCATTGATTTTCAGTAGAAAAGAAGCTGATTATTCATATTCGGGAGTTATTTCCGGAACAGGGGTGGTACACAAGTATGGAAGTGGAAAATTAACTTTAAATGGAGTAAATACCTATTCCGGTTTTACGTGGCTTGCTGCTGGCACTTTAGCTTTAGGTCCCAATGGCAGTATCGAAAACTCCTTTGATGTAAATTTTACATGGGATAACTATGCCAAATTTGATGTTTCATCGGGTAATAAGAAAATTAAAAGTTTGGCGCAATGGGAGAACTTTTTTGGACATGAGATTATTCTTGGAGAAAGTACATTAACCATAGGTATTTCAGGAGTAGAATGTGATTGGAGTCATTTTGCCGGTGTAATTTCGGGCAGTGGCGGAATAACAAAAGCAAGTACTGCTGAACTGTTTCTTCGTGGCGACAATACTTATACCGGAACAACAACGATTGAAGAGGGTGCGTTGTATCTTGGAAATCCTGATTCTGGAATGGGTAGTATTAAAAGTAACAAAATTATTAACAATAGTTATTTCTATTTCTACACCGGTGATACAGAATACACCTATCCCGGTGCTATTTCCGGAACGGGATATGTTATGATTCTCAATAAAAAAACCACATTAACAGGAAATAACACCTATTCGGGTGTTACTAATATACACAATGGAGCAACTCTTGCTTTAGGTTCAACCGGAAGTATAGAAAATTCTGTGGTTCAACTTTTTAATGATGGTTGTAAATTTGATATTTCAGCAGGCAGTAAAAAAATTGCAGGTTTAAATGTAAATGCAGGTGAAATTGCGCTTGGCTCTTCCACATTAACCATTGATGGAGGTGGTTGGTGCAACGGCAAATTTTCCGGCACGGGAAGTGTTACCAAAACAGGCGCAGCAGCTTTTTTAATTAACAATGAAAACACGGCCACCGGCAAGTTTTCGCTTAACGGAGGTACGTTAGAGTTTTCTAAAGAATGGGCAGGCAACTTTGCGCAGGCGGCCGGCACCAATTTGGTGGTGAAAGAAAACGCCATTATCGGTGGCACTTGTTTGCTTATGGGCGGTAGAATTAGCATGGATTTAACTCAGGAAACCCCCTCCAAACTCATCATTATGAAAGAGGCATCTACCCCCGCGACTACCTCACTAAACGTTAAAACAAACGAAATAACCGATTATGTGTTAATTTCAGCCGCTTCTGGATTAAACGCATCGGCGTTTACACTGGGTGTACCGGAATCGGTGGCAAAACTTTCCGCACCCACAGACGGCAAAAAACTACTCCTCACCGCATATCAAAGTATGCTGGACATTGAGTCAATTACGAATGACGAATTACAAATTGCGGTGTATCCCAACCCCACCACTGGACAATTGACAATGGACAATGGACAATTGACAATTAATGGTGTGGAACTGTTTGATGTTTATGGCAGAAAACTATTCTTACGGTCTTACGATCTTACGGACTTTCCTGCCGGCGTTTACTTCTTAAAAATCACCACCGAAAACGGGATAATAACGAAAAAGATTATCAAAAATTAATCACTAACCACTAACCACTAACCACTAACCACTAATCACTAACCACTAATCACTAATCACTAACCACTAAAAAAAAACATTAACCTTTTTAAATTTATTTATTATGAACAAAAATCTACAAAAAATCAAAAAAACAATTGTAACGTTGGCATTTTTGCTAACTATTTCTTCAAGCGCGTTTGCGCAACTCTACTGGGAAGGTATCAAAACATTTAACGATGATTGGGGTACTACTGAAAACATTATTCTTATCGGCAATGTTACCGTTTATGTGGCAGAAGGAAAAACTGCCGACTTTTGGGGAGTAATAAGCGGAGGTTTCTCATTTACAAAAACAGGACCGGGTACCGTAAGATTTTTAACAGACAACACTTACACGGGCGGAACCACCGTTGCCGAAGGTACTCTGTGGATAGGGCATAACACGCGAGGCAGCGTAGTAGGCAATATCGTAAATAATGGAGACCTTCGCATAGCACCGAATTATACTTACACAGATTATACATATAGCGGTGTAATATCAGGAACAGGGAGTCTGCAAAAATGGGCTGAAAAGGTAACTCTAAACGGAAAGAATACCTATAGCGGATATACACTTATTGTTCAAGGTACGCTTGCTTTGGGAGCAACCGGTAGTATTGAAAATTCGTATATTGTTAATTTTGAAAGTAGTGCTTCAACAACAAAATTTGATATTTCTGCGGGCAACAAAAAAATAAAAGCATTAGGACAAGACGATTACAATACTTCTAATGCTGAAGTTGTTCTCGGCAACAGCACCCTAACTATCGGCACAGCAGGACAAGATGATGGCGGAGGGATTTTTACAGGAAATATTTCCGGTAACGGCGGAATCACTAAATATGGTAAACATTCTCTAAATCTCAACAACACTAATTCGTATGAAGGTACGACGACGATTGAAGAAGGGATGTTGTGGATTGCTGGAAACGTGTTCGGAAATATCGTAACAAACGCTGATTTAGTATTTGTTTCTCTTTATGATATAACTTATTCAAAAGTAATTTCCGGGACGGGCAATGTGCATTTACTTGGTAGTCACAAGTTGATATTAAATGGAAAAAATACATATTCAGGTGGTACTCATATTACTCAAAGTACTCTTGTTTTAGGTTCTACCGGTAGTATAGAGAACTCCTCTGGGGTTTTCTTTCCGGAAGACAACGGCTCAATTTTAGATATTTCAGCCGGTAATAAGAAAATTAATGGTTTAGGACAGTACGGGCAGAAATTTTCCAGCAGTAAGGTTATTCTCGGAGCAAGTACTCTAACCATTGATGGTGGCGATTTTGCGGGCATTTTTTCCGGCACGGGCGGAGTTACCAAAACCGGCGCGGGCACATTTGTAATGAGCGGAGAGAACAGCGCCACCGGCACCTTCAACCTGAACGGCGGCACATTGCAATTCTTTAACCAGTGGGCAGGCAACTTTACCCAAGCCCCCGGCACCACCTTAGATGTGGTGGGTGTAACCTCCATCGGCGGCAATCTCTCCCTAAACGGAGGCACTATCAGCATGGATATTACCCAAGCGCCCCCCTCAAAAATAAATGTCATCGGCACCTTGTTTCCTACCGGCACTACCAAGCTGAATATCACTTCCGGCACGGTTACCAACCACGCCCTTATGCAAGCCGCCTCAGGATTGAGCAATGCCACAAATTTCCAACTCAATATGCCCGGCTTTGATGCTACTTTGTCGGCAAATGGCACCCAGTTATTGCTTACCGCCACCGTTGCCGACGCTACCCCGCCCACTCCCGGCACCGGCGTGAACGGAACCTCATTGGCTACGGAGGCTACTATTACCTGGGAAACCGCCACCGACGATTTTACTCCAAAGGAAAACTTGCGCTACTTTGTGTATCAATCCTCATCCAACAACATTACCACCCCCGCCGACTGCGAAACCAACGGAACATTACTGAATGCCGGAGGAACGGTAAATGTGGCTACGTTCACCATCAAAGAACTTACCGCCAACACTACCTACTATTTCAACGTGGTAGTTTCCGATATGGCCGGCAACAAAGCCGCCTACATTCCCAAAGAACTGAAAACATCAAACGTAGGTATCGCTTCTGCCGAACTCAGCAAGCAAATAAATGTGTATCCCAACCCCACCACGGGACAATTGACAATGGACAATGGACAATTGACAATTAATGGTGTGGAAATTTTTGATGTTTTTGGTAAAAAACTCTTTGAAGAAAAGGAAAATCTTACGGTCTTACGGTCTTACGATCTTACGGTCTTCCCTGCCGGCGTTTACTTCTTAAAAATCACCACCGAAAACGGGATAATAACGAAAAAAGTTATTAAGCACTAATCACTAATCACTAACCACTAACCACTAATCACTAACCACTAATCACTAACCACTAATAATAAGGGGGGCTGCTCTAAAAGTAAGGGCAGTCCTTTTTTTTTCCTGACTTCGACAGTTTAAAAAGCACTGTTTTATAATCAACTATGAGTAAGCGTATTACAATTTTTGCGTCACCATTTTGGGTGGCACAATGCAAAAATGAAGTATTGTTGTGGTATATTTATTTACAAAAAGAGGAATAGTTATAGTACAATATGCCCGCTTGCGCCAAACCGCTCGTTATAAACAGTGGCTGCCATGATGGGATTTTTAATTTGATTATTCATCAGAAAACATTTTATTGCGCCAATTAATCATATCAAAAAACATATATCTTGTGTTTAAGGATGTAGAAGGATTGATTTTTTTGTATTCACGGGCTAAAACTTTTTTTCTTGTGCTGGAAAAATTATTTTGCCGTCGAAGGTACTACCTGAATAATAGAAAGCCCTGATTTTTCAAGGTTCCCTGAGTAGCCAATGCGATGCCCCCTCAATCACCCACCCTGATTCCCTGATTAAAAAAAATCACGTAACACTTGACAAACGAGATTTCTGATTGTATATTTGCAGCGCACTAATAAATCTAAAAAAACTATGAAAGTACTTTATAATAACTTATATACACATTTTGTTTTTACAACAAAAGACCGTCTGTTGACCATTGAAGAATGTAATCGTCCAAGAATTGAGAAATATATCACCGGTGTTGTAAATAAGCATGGGTGCAAAATGTACAAAATATATGCGAATTCGGAACATGTACATTTTCTCGTTTCACGTGCCCCTTCCATGAGCGAGGAAGCATTAGCGGATTTAATTGCCAATGCGTCTGAATTGTTTATCAATAACAACAATTTATGTAAAGGAAAATTTTATTGGCAACCTTCATGTTCTGCTTTTTCTGTTTCAAAAAATGATATTGAAAAAGTTTGTAAATACATTATAAATCAGCCAAATCACCATAAAAAACAAACCTTTGCAGAAGAAAATGAACAATTTATGAAATTTTATCAACAAACGTTGCTCCCCAAAAAATCAGGGAATCATGGTGGGTAATTGAGGGGGCATCGCATTGGCTACTCAGGGAACCTTGAAAAATCATGGTTTGGTTGCAACACAAGTCTATGACCATTATTTATCATTTTTTTTCCAGCACAAGAAAAAAAGTTTTAACCGTAAATTTTCGATTCAATATTTCCGAACAAATAACCACTAACCACTAATAATAAGGGGGGCTGCTCTAAAAGTAAGGGATGCCCTTTTTTTTTATCTTTGCACCCAAAAATAAAACCATCATTTTATGAAAAAAATCATCATTTCCCTGTTCACCGTTTGGGTTGTAGCCCTTTTGTTCTCCTGCAGCAATAAAACAATGGATGTTTCGCATCCTTATATTGAAGCCTTTACCTCCGGCGAAATCTCTTCCCGAGCCCCCATCATGATTAAATTTGCCGATGAGGTCAGATTTAAGAATACCTACGAGGTTGGGCAGGTTTTAGATAAAAAACTGCTGAAAACAAAACCCGCCATCAAAGGAAAAACCGTGTGGAAAGGAGAGAATATCATCGAGTTTCAACCCGACCAACCTTTGAAAAACAATAAGAGTTTTACTGCTACCTTAAATATTGCTCAAATTGCTGTGGTAGATGATGTTCCTAAAACTTTTACCTTTGGTTTTCAAACCATAAAATTGGGATTCTCTTATACGCTGGGAAATCTTGCCTGCTATAATGCTGAAGATGAAAACCTTTACTTCTTAACAGGAACCGTTTACAGTTCCGATTTTGTTGAGGAAACTGATGCAGAGAAAATATTGAGTATCTCTTCTTCTAAAAGTCCTATCGCATGGACACACGACAGAGCCGGTCGTACCCATTCTTTTACCATAGATTCTATCCGGTCGCAAGTAAACGATTATTTTATCACACTCACTTTCAATGGAAAACCAATTGGCGATGACAAAAAAGAGGTGGAGGAGGTTCGCATACCTAAAATTGATGTTTTCGAATATATTGGTACAACCATTGAATATTCTCCGGAATTTGTGATTACTTCCGTGTTTTCTTCTCCCATTGATGAAAAACAAAAATTAAGAGATAGAATTACGATTAACGACATGCAACTGCGTTTTGTGGTGGAAATGAATAAAATACGCATCTATCCGCAATCCAGAAATATTGGAGATTATACCCTCAAAATAGACAAAAATATTTTGAGCGCCAAGGGTAAAAAATTAGAGAAAGATATTATCGAACCTCTTTTGTTTGAAGAGATTAAACCTACGGTAAGATTTATCGGCAACGGTGTTATTCTTCCTTCCGACCAAAAGATGACGATGCCGTTTATGGCTATCAATTATCAAGAAGTTGAAGTAATAGTTCACCGTATTTTTGAAAGTAATGTATTGCAATTTTTGCAGGAAACCAACCTTGCGGAAGAAACATGGGAACTTTATCGGGTGGGCAAACAGGTGGCTAAAACCAAGTTAACGTTGGGAGAAGCCACTTCGGTAAAATTGAAAAATTGGAGTACTTATTCGCTGGATTTAAGTAATGTAATAACAATACAACCCGGCGCGCTCTACCGCGTGGAACTCACAGGCAAACGTCCGTTGGTAGAACCCGACAATGACAGAGAATATTACAATGAAGATTATTACACAAGAAATCGTGAAAGGGTGCGCAATATTTTGGCTTCCGATTTGGGAATTACGGTTAAAATGGATGGCAACAACAACGTGTTGGCGGTGGTTACCAATTTGGTAACCGCGCAGAACGAATCGGGTGTGCAGGTGCAGGTGTTCGACTTCACCAATCAGTTGATGTGTGAAGGAAAAACCGATAATCAAGGGATGGTTTCTTTGAAATACAAGGAGGATGTGCCGCACGTGGTGGTGGCTACCAAAGGTAAAGAGAAGGGGTATTTGAAAGTATCAAGCCAAAACTCTCTATCTTTGAGTAATTTTGATGTTTCCGGTTTTGCGAATGAAAAAGGGATAAAGGGATATATTTATGGAGAACGGGGGGTATGGCGCCCGGGAGACGATATTTATCTTGTTTTTACTTTGTTGGATAAAAACGACATCTTACCCAAAAAACACCCCATAAAATTAGACTTTGAAAACCCCTCCGGTCAAATAGTGCAAACTCAAATAAAAACGGAGGGCGCGGGCGGCCTCTACTGTTTTGAACTTAAAACCGACCCCGACGCGCCTACCGGAAACTGGCGCGCAGTGGTTTCTGTGGGCGGCGAAACATTCTCTCAAATCATAAAAATTGAAACCATTAAGCCCAATAAGTTGAAAATTAATTTCAAACTGAATGATTCACCCTTTTTAAAATCGAGGAATATGGAGGGAACGATTGCATCGGCATGGCTGCACGGCGCTCCCGCACCCAACCTGAAAACCGATGTGAACGTTAGTTTCTCTAAAGTAAAAACAGTTTTTAAAGGATATGAATCTTTTAATTTTGATGATTTTACAGAAGATTTTGAAACCGATGAGCAGCAAATATTTACCGGAAAACTGAACGAAAAGGGAGATGCCAACTTCTCAAAGTCGCTCTCTTTGCAGGCACCCGGAATGTTGCAGGCACAATTCACCGTGCGCGTTTTTGAACCCGCCGGCGATTTCAGCATTGACCAATACACCACGCTTTGTACGCCATTTTCCTCTTTTGTGGGTTTGAAAATTCCAAAACCTAACGAATATACAGATATGCTGGAAACCAATATGCAGCATAAGTTTATGGTAGCCACAGTGAATGATGCCGGAAAACCCATCAGCGTAAAAAATGTAGAGGTGGAGATATACAAAAGTTACTGGAGTTGGTGGTGGAACTCTACCGGCGGTGGATTAGCCTCCTATTTATATGGGAACAACAAACTGCCGGTGTATTCAACCACCATAAACACGGAAAAAGGGTTAGGCTCATTTTCTTACAAGTGGGAAAACAAAGATTGGGGACGATACATTATTAGAATTAAAGACCCACAATCGGGGCATATTTGTACGCAATTTTGTTATGTGGACTATTGGTCGAGTAGCCGGTTGAATCTCAGCGAGGCTACCGGTGCCACCATGCTCAAGTTCTCTGCCGACAAGGAGAAATACATAGTGGGCGAAAAGGCTATCCTCACCATTCCCTCTGCAAAAGG
>Ga0209628_10002363_pt1 | contig 12765 bp, 7 predicted proteins | sample TergutCu122P4_FD_187285 | JGI IMG/M metagenome (GOLD analysis project Ga0209628, IMG submission 187285) | Cubitermes ugandensis P4 segment gut microbial communities from Kakamega Forest, Kenya - Cu122 P4 (SPAdes) (version 2) | ecosystem: Host-associated > Arthropoda: Insects > Digestive system >...
GATACTCCAAGTTCCCTTTGTTATTAAAGTACCAACTCATACCAACAATTCCATTTGCATCTAAGGACGATGGAAATCCTCTGTTGTCATATCCTCGATAGGTTTGTTTATTCCCTCTTTTTTCCTGTGTGATTTGTCCTTTGGCATTTTCGTTCAATGCCTGCCAGATTAACCGGTTGGAACCGTCTTTTACCGAAGTTAACATGCTGTACTTGTCGTATTCGTTAAGTGTATAATAACCGGTAGGGTAGGTTTCTTTTTTTATTCGTCCAAACAGGTCGTACTCCGTTTTGCGGACAAAAACTTTGGAACCCTCTACCGTGTCGTTGCTTTGAACAATACGGTCGTAATGGTCATAGACAAAACTTCGGGCATGCTTTCCGGCAATCGAAACCCAGTTCGGACGATACAGATTATCGTAACCATAATTTGTTATTTCTGTGTTGCGCTGCTTGTATTTCAGCAAACCCGAAGGGTGATAACTGTATGTGGTAACGGTTGAGTCTCCGGAAAGATGTATTTGCTGCGCTTCACGCACCAATTGTCCCCAACCGTCGTACCCGGAAGTAATTACGCCTGCATCGGGGTCGGTCAGTTTGGTTCGATTGCCTTGCAGATCATATTCTATGGCAATTGCCTGTCCGCCTTCAGGAGTGGCTGTTTTTACCTGTCCGTTGGCGTAGTGCGTGAAATTAACTTTCTTTCCGTTGGTTTCTTCTTCTACTATCCAGCCTGCCGGATTGATTGTTGTCTTTCTTGTATCGGTAGGAGAAGTAACAGTGGTAACTAATCCGTTATATGCGATTGTGGTTTGCCCCATCGGAGTAACTACAATTGAATCCCTGCCATAACTGTCATAAGTATAAGTCGCTGCCCAAGTCTTGGCACTGTTCTCGAAATAAGGTTCCGATGTGCGGTACACTTGCGATTTCGCATTGTATTCGGTATCCACCAATATCTTTTTATTGTTTAATCCGTAAGCATCTTTCCGGATTTCCCGACCCAATGCATCATACCAAACCCAAACGGGCGACTGGCCGGAAGTTTCAGTATAACTGTAATACTTGGCATTTACGGGTTTTCCGGATAGTGTTCCCGCCCACTGCAAAGCATTGGCAGTTTTAATTCCATCGGGATAGGTAGTGAGTTTCAGTCGTCCGAAACCGTCGTACTGGTAATTGGTAGTACCCAAACGGTCGGTTTTGCTCGTAAGCAATCCCTTCGATTCGTCGTAAGCATAGATGATCGAATCGTTGAATTGATCATTCTTTTTTGTTTTGACAAACCTGCCCGAAGGAGTATAAGTAAATGTTTGAGAGCGGGAAATCAAACTCCCCGACGCATCCTTTGCTTTGACGGTTATTTTGCCCGGATTACCATACTGGTCGTAATTGGTATAAAAAGTCTGTACTTTTTTATCGACATCTATCGAATCTTTGGTATGGAGGGTGATGTTTCCTTTATTGTCGTAATAGAAATATTCCTTTCTGACAATACTGTCCTGATTCAACGCTTTTTGAGTGATTTGATGGGAAGCTATTTTATTTGGGTACCAACTGCCTTTTTGTATGTATGTATAGCTCTCAATAGATGAAATATTGGACATTAAATAGCTTGTAGTGATATTTGCAGGGTTATTGTAGGCATCATACGCAAAAGATTTAACTATTGTTACATTGTTTATATAATCATCCTCATGTATTGCACTTACCCGCATTGAATAACGTTTATTTCCTTTATCTATCAATTGGGAAGTGGTCGTAGTGTGTCTTTTCATGCCGGATCCTAAATAGGAAATTGCCAAGAAAGGAATAAGACATGCAAAATTTGAGTTAAGCGTACTCTTATTGTAATGACTAAATCCATCCGGAATGGTTACACTGCTTTCTAAATAGCCAAGGAAGCCTTTGAAACGGTGATATACATCCTTGTCAAATTCATAAGCAGTTGTTCGGTTAAAATTCAAAGATGAATTTTTATTGGTGATGGAAGCCACAACCGGCACACTGGTTGTGTACTTGAAATAAGGATCGTACAGTGTTGCATTTGTTTGGCTCCTTTGCGACTTGTATTGAATAGTTGTTTCATTTCCATAGGAATCCTTGATACTGTTCAATAAATAACGTTCAGATATTTTTTTTGCAGAGGTATATGCAAACCAGGAGTAATAGTTCGGATCGGTATAGCCAAACATATAAACTGTTTTATCTCCGGTACCGAGCATATTGGCTATGGATAAACGATCGTATTGGCAATCTACAGTTCTGTTTGTTATGTCGAGTGCATCAAGTTCCGGAGTACCGCTCTTTCCTATGGTAGCAATGGTAAAATGAGGCAGCATGGCGGAATTATAAGAAATCCAATTATCGAATGCCGGATCATAAGCCGGATCATTTATATCTGTAAATATTGAATAATTTTTCATAAATGATCGAATCATATCTTTGGTAGTATCAGAAAAACCGGCCGATTTTGCACGGAAATAGAACGATACATCGTATAAAAGGGCGACATCCATTTTTCCATCTCCATCGAGGTCTTCAATTTTTACACTTTTCAAATATACATTATACCCCAATAAATTTACATCTGCTCCTATTGCACCCGGTACCATCCATTCTTCCATCAAACTAATTTGTCCCAAATCGCCCGATACAATGTTAAAACCACCATTTTTCCGATAATAAATCTTGTATTTGAATGTGCCTGGTACGGGCATCAGAGGATTCGATTGATTATCTTCGTAATATACAGATGCCAAATCACTCACGCCATCTCCATTTACATCAGCCACAACGAGATCGAAACTGCTAAAAGAAATATTATAAATTTCCTGTAAGCTGTTATTTACTATTCGATAAGCGTAAAAAATGCCATTTTTATGTATCCCTACATCCATTTTCCCATCTCCGTCGAAATCGCCCTGATACATTCTGACATTCTTGGAAAGATCCATCCCTAAAATATTCAATGAGGTAACATCTAAATTTCCACTGATATTATTATAGTTAATAATCTTCCCTGTCTTATCGTCCAAGAAAACTAAAATTTCACTGATTCCGTCGCCATCAAAATCTCCGGTTATGACATTATAGGTTTTGCCGTCATTAGCATTGGTATATACATTATGGGTTAGGTCTTTTGTCATTGTATTAATACGGATAGCATACGTGTATTTACTACCTGACTTCGTTTTTCGGTGATACACGTAATCATTTTTCCCGTCACCATCTATATCTACGAAGTTTTTGATTATTGTGTTTGACACCTCCTCATTTTGCTTATCTAATATTTGACTGTAGAACACCTCCGTTCCGTTTCCTTTGTTCAGTATAATTTTCTGTGTATAAGTACTTCCCGCTCTGTTAATCAGTAGCAGGTCGTCATATCCGTCGTTGTTAAAATCTAAAAACATGGGATCTGAATTTGCCTGAGACACAACATGTTCCATACTAACATTGGGACTTGAAACATCGGTTGTCCAATTAAAAGTAATCGGGTTCAGGCTGATATATTCGTCTCCTGCATTTACAGGTGTTCCATTGTATTCCTGTCCCGATTTGCTTACATAAACATTAATGGAAGAAAGGCGTTCTCCGTTGTATTTGCATGAATAACTTCTCAAGTAACTACTGATACCATTCTCATCTATTCCCTTAACATGTATGGTAGTTAACAAGGCACTATTGCCAATCTCATATCCGTTAACATAGTAACTGTTTCTGAAATCGCACGAGTCGTAAACAAAAGTAACAGAACCGCCGGCATAATTGATGCCGGACAACACGACTTCTTTAACATTTCCATTCTGAAAATTGGTATAGACATATTCTATTTCGTTGCCATTGCTATCGGTTATTCTTTTAAGAAACCATTGATAAACCCCTATCGAACTTCCGGGGACAAGGCGGGAATCACTTGATGAGCCGTATTCCATCGTTTTTCCATCGGAAGTCTCTACTATAAAATACTGAGGGCCATCTCCCAAAGAGCCATACGATATAATACGCGTTGTTTGATCGTTTTCCGTAAAATATACTATTCCGTTGTTGCCGTAATTTGCAACAGTATCACAGATCAATCGCATACCGTCTAAAGCGAAGCGATCGTTCCCATCAAATGCAACACCGTGTGTTACCGATTCATAATAAAGATTATGAGGAACTCTGGTAATAGCCGAACCGGCAGCCAAATTAAAACCTCTTCCTGCCAATCCATAACTCAATTGACTGTTGTAAACAATTGCTACGGAAGGCTGCATCCCATTAATCCCCGCAGGGACTTCGACAGGCACCATATAGGTAGCAGCACCCGTAGGGCTAACAGAAACCTGCCCCGGAATACTCCCTACTACTCCTCCCAAAACAGGGTCGGGTGTGATTGTGCCGTTGGGCATGGCGTAAGTATTTTCTTTCGGCGGGAATAACGAATCCGGTGGAAATACCAAAGTCTTATCCACTCGGGCAGAAAACGTATTACCCGGACTTACAACATACTTAAACCCCGGATTTAAGGTAATCTTTTTTTGAGCAATGTATTCTTTTGTGCCGGTTTGAGTGGTGTTTAACACCCATGTTTCGGCTACCTGCGGCTGCGAAAATCCGGAAAAGGAATAAAACAGAAACAACAGTGCTATAACGAATTTGTAATAGGTGAGCTTCATGGCTTTCATCGTTTAATAATTTTCCATTCCGTTTGGGATTTTCCTGCCAAAATCTTCATCAGATAAGTTCCCGAAGGCTGACTGCTTATATTAATATCCGTAAAATCGGTTATCCCCCTCTGTGAGCTTATCAGATTCCCCGACAGGTTATACAGCAGGATGTCGGCTGTTTGGTCTTCCGGCAAGTTGCGAATTTCAACTTTCAATAATCCGTCGGTAGGGTTGGGATAGATTCTTACTTCAATATCCGAAAGCATTTCCGAATAAACGACTGGCTGTTCTTCCTCTTCCGGAGCAGTGGCTGATCGCAGTTGGATTACTATCGTGCGGGAAATGCGGTTACCTGCGGCATCATATCCGTAAGATACCGTGTCTTGCGAATGAAGGACTTGCAAACAAGCAGTAGCAAAGAATCCCAACAGTATGAGTTTAACAATGGTTTTCATGGCTAAGGTTTTTATTTGGTTTCTTTTGCTAACAGCAAGGAAAGTTTTCCTTTCAATTCATCCACTTCGGATTTTAATTCATTGATTTGAGATTGCTGTTCTTTCATTGCTTCGATCAGCACTGCTACCATTTCAGAATAAGCAACCGCTTTTATTCCGTCTTCCCGAGTTCTAACCAATTCGGGAAAGACTTCTTCTACATCCTGGGCAATTACTCCCATTCGTTTTCGGGATTTTTCCTGTTGTATCTGGTCGAAAATTTCACGGGTTAATGTCGGTGTTCGTTTTTTAGCAGATTCAAAAACATCGTCTAACGACAAAGAGTTATCATCGTCCGAAGAAATATAATCAAAACGAACCCCTTGCAATAGCATTACTTTATTCAATGAACTTGCAATAGGTTCAATATTCTTTTTTAATGATCTGTCTGAACCATTATAATTCCCTGCCGCCCAAACATTTCCACTTCCATCTACTTGAAATCTTAAGGAACTGCCATAATATGCAACAAAAGGATAAGCATTGCTTTTGCCCTGCTCTACCCGTACACCCTCCATGCCACCTGCAAAACCTGAAAGTTGTATAAGGCAGCCATGATAGTCTGTTGCATCTCCATCAATAGAAAAAATATAATTGGGACTGATGCTTTTCCCGATTGCTCCGATTCCGACATTTCCCGAAGGTAACATCTGCATGTATATGTCACCTGACCGAGAAATATTAACCATGTTTTTTTTGTCCCGTACAATACTGAAAGGAGAGGAAGAACCAACAAGCGCCGGATTAATATTGTCCTGAATGTAAATACCTCCATAATTACCGAACAGCACTCTTCCAAGGGAATCAATATCCAACTGCGCCATACCCGAAAAAGTACAGCATACACACAAAGCGAAAATAAGTTTAATTTTTCTCATAATGTTCAAATATTAAAAAGTGAATGAATAAAAAATTTCTTCAAAGGTATGCAAAAAAAATAACAAACAAGTTTTTCATCAAAAAAAACAGATATGAAGATATCGGGTTTGGATGTGCACAAGGATAGCATTTTTTGGAAAATAACGAAGGTAGTAAAAGAAAAAAATCATTACCTTTGTGCAAATTTCATCGCGTTGAACGATTCTCTGTTACGGAGTCTTTATGCCGGCCATCCGGGTGTAAAAGCGATTCTTTCGTTATTTCAGGAAACCGAAACGGATATCTATTTGAAAGGTCTAACCGGCTCGGCGGCAAGTATGGTTTGCTCTTCTGCTTTTACGCAATCAAAGAAAAACCATCTGCTTTGTATTTTAAATGATTTGGAAGATGCCGGCTATTTTTATCACGATTGCTGCCAAATATTGGGAGAAACGGATGTGCTCTTTTTCCCTTCACAATTCAAACGAAACATTCGATACGGACAAAAAGATCCGGCAAACGAGATTCTGCGCACAGAGGTTTTGAGTCGTTTGAACAATACTTCTCAACCCTGTCTGATTATTTCTTATCCGGAAGCCATCGCCGAGAAGGTTGTCTCCGGAAATCGGTTGAAAAATAACACGTTGACGATTAATCTTGACGAGAAAATCGACAGTATCTTTGTTGCTGATGTGTTGGATTCGTATGGCTTCGACCGCGTAGATTATGTTTATGAACCCGGACAATACGCCGTGCGAGGCTCTATCATTGATGTCTTTTCTTTTTCCAATGAATATCCTTACCGGATCGATTTTTTTGGGGATGAAGTGGAGAGTATTCGTAGTTTTGATGTAGAAACGCAATTATCCAAAGAAAAATTAGATGCCGTTTCGATTATATCGGCGCAATCGGGCGAAGGTGATACGACACTGTTTTCATATTTGCCGGACAATACAAAAATCGTTTTCCGAGATCAGGAATGGGTATATGATAAATTCCGGTCGCTGTGGAACGAAGTGCCTGTCCTAACCAATGAAGAAACTTTTGCTTCTCTCGAACAAATCCGGCTTTTTTTGACGCCGGAAAACGTTCTAAAAGAAAGTATTGCAAAATACACAAGAATACATCTTTCTCATGCTCAGCGTAGCGTTCACGCTACGCTACAGCAAGAAGCAAGCCTCCTGGCTTGCAGCGAGGCTGGAGCCTCGCCTTTTACACAACCTAGGCAGGAGACTACGCCGAGCACTAATACAATTATCAATTTCTCCACCGAGCCACAACTTTCCTATCACAAAAACTTTGAATTAGTAGCCGCTTCTTTCAAGGAAAAAATGGAGGAAGGTTATACACTTTACGTATTGAGTAACAATGAAAAACAAATCAAACGCATTCAGTCGATATTTGAAGACCGTGGCGACGATATCCGGTTTACTCCGATAGAACAAACCCTGCACGAAGGGTTTGTTGATAAAACTCTGCATATCTGTCTGTTTACCGACCATCAACTGTTCGATCGTTTTCATAAATACAATCTGAAATCCGATCGGGCGCGTTCAGGAAAAATTGCTTTGTCGCTCAAAGAACTGCAACAATTTCAACACGGCGACTATTTGGTGCATATCGACCATGGCATCGGCAAATTCGGCGGATTGCTTCGCACGGATATCAACGGAAAAATGCAGGAAGTCATTAAAATGACTTTTTTGAACGATGATATGATTTTTGTCAGCATTCATAATCTCCACAAAATTTCGAAATACAGAGGGAAAGACAACGAACCGCCACGCCTCAATAAATTGGGTTCCGGTGCATGGGAAAATCTGAAAGACCGGACAAAGAAAAAAGTAAAAGACATTGCGAAAGACCTGATTTTGCTGTATTCGCGGCGGCGGGAAGAAAAAGGATTTTCATTTTCGCCTGATACCTATTTGCAAAAAGAATTGGAAGCCTCTTTCATCTACGAAGATACGCCCGACCAACTGAAAGCTACCAACGATATTAAACAGGATATGGAAAATTCGCGTCCGATGGATCGTTTGGTTTGCGGCGATGTAGGTTTCGGCAAAACCGAGGTGGCTATCCGTGCTGCTTTCAAGGCGGTGGTGGATGGGAAACAAGTGGCAGTATTAGTTCCGACCACACTTTTGGCTTTTCAACATTACAATACATTCAGAGAACGTTTGGCGGATTTTCCGGTAACGGTCGATTATATTTCCCGCGCCCGGACAGCAAAGAAAACCACAGAGATGCTGCAAAAACTGAAAGAAGGGAAAATTGATGTTTTGGTTGGAACCCACCGCCTCATCAGTAAAGACGTTCACTTCAAAGATTTAGGACTATTGATTGTGGATGAGGAACAAAAATTTGGCGTTGGCGTAAAAGAACGACTCAAACAGTTGAAAGTCAATGTCGATACGCTTACACTGACTGCTACGCCTATTCCGCGCACGCTGCAATTCAGTTTGATGGGTGCTCGCGATTTGTCGAATATTTCTACGCCTCCGCCCAACCGTTATCCCATTCAGACGGAGATTCACCGCTTCAGCAGCGATATTATCCGCGAAGCCGTAAATTTCGAGATGAGCCGCAACGGACAAGTGTTCATCGTCAACAACCGTATTGCTAATTTGAATAATTTGGCGGATTTGGTAAAAAAAGGAATTCCGGATGCTCGCGTAGCCATCGGGCATGGACAAATGGATCCTGCAATTTTGGAGCAAACCATTCTCGACTTTGCCAATTACGAATACGACGTGCTGGTGGCGACTTCTATCATCGAAAACGGCATTGATATGCCGAATGCCAATACCATTATCGTCAACAATGCCCATCATTTCGGGTTGAGCGATTTGCATCAACTGCGGGGCAGGGTAGGGCGGAGCAATCAAAAAGCCTTTTGTTATTTACTATCGCCGCCCTTGTCGGATATGACTTCCGAGGCGCGCCGGCGTTTGCAAGCCATCGAAAATTTTTCGGAATTGGGTAGCGGCATCCATATTGCCATGCAGGATTTGGATATTCGCGGTGCCGGCAATATGCTGGGTGCCGAACAAAGCGGTTTTATCGCCGATTTGGGATATGAAACCTATCAGAAAATCCTGTCCGAAGCCGTTCAGGAATTAAAAAATGAAGATTTTTCAGATTTGTATAAAGATGAAAACAGGATAGATACCGGTGAAAATTACGTTACAGAAACCAATGTCGAAAGCGATTTGGAACTGTTGTTTCAGTCGGATTACATTCCCAACGATTCGGAACGTATCCTTCTTTATCGCGAATTGGATGGGATGGAGAATGAAGCCGACATCGAACAATTCAGAGCCAAACTGCAAGATCGTTTTGGTACCATTCCGGAAAAAGGCGAAGAACTGATTCGAATTGTTCGCTTGCGCCGGATAGCCAAAAAATTAGGGATCGACAAGATTGTTTTGAAAAACGGATATATGACCATTCATTTGGTTACCAATCCCGAATCTTCCTATTATCAAAGTGTGGCTTTTGATAAGTTGTTGGAATTTGCTAAAAACAATCCCAAAATTTGCAGATTATCCGAAAGGAATAATCGACGATTGTTGAGTATCCAAAATATTGATTCGGTGGAAAAGGCAGTAAAGGTGGTAAATAATATTTCTTAAATTCAACGAACAAATGTGAGTTATTCAGGTTTGAATTGCCTAATTGTAAATTAATTCCTATCTTTGCGGAGTAAATTTTTTATTGAATTATGATCACAGCAATGAAATACAACACACGTGAAAAGTGTTTGGCAATGCCTGAGTATGGACGAAATATCCAAAACATGGTGGATTATTGCGTATCGCTTCCTGATAGGGACGAACGGACGCGTTGTGCCAATACGATTATTAATATTATGGGAAACATGTTTCCACATTTGCGGGACGTGAACGATTTTAAGCATATTCTGTGGGATCATTTAGCAATTATGTCCGATTTTGCATTAGATATTGACTATCCTTATGAAGTAGTGAAGCGGGAAAATATGTATCTTAAACCGAGAAAGTTGCCCTATCCGCAATCACGTATTGTCTATAAACATTACGGAAAAAATCTGGAAAATATGATTCGGAAAGCCACTCAATACGAAAACGGAGAACAAAGAGAACACCTGATCGGTTTGTTAGCCAATCACATGAAAAAATCGTTCCTCACCTGGAATAAGGAAGTGGTGGACGATCGTAAAATTTTCGACGATTTGGAACAACTTTCGAAAGGTTTTATCGTTTTGGATGAAGATAATCATAAATTGACGGAATCGAAAGAAATCTTATCTCGGAAAAATAAGAATTTGACTCGGAGGCAAAATAAGGGTTCCGGAATTTCTAACTTTGGTGTATAATTCAGGGGATTTTATGCTATCTTTGCCTGCAAAACAAAAAATTTATGAAGAAAACAATCGCTTTTATCGGAATTTTAGTTGTGATGGCTTCGTGCAATGTGGCGCAACAGATTGTGGGAACCTATCAAATGACGCAATGCAAGTATGATTTCAATTCCATATCAGGACTAACACTGGCGGGAATTAATCTGCAAAATGCAACCAGTCTGTCTTCGCTGAATCCATTGGATGTGGTAAAATTGACTGCTGCTTTCGCAACTAAGAGCGGACAGTTGCCGCTAAATTTTACGCTGAATTTGGATGTAACCAATCCCAATATTCAAACGGCATTATTAAACGGGTTAAGTTATATTTTGGAAATCGACGGACGCCAAATGACCGCCGGTGCCTTGCCGCAAAAATTTCAAGTGGATAGCGGACAAACAATCGTAATGCCTATCCAAATGGCTTTCGATCTGAAACAGGCATTGAGCGGAGAATCGTTAGAAACGATTAAAAATTTAGCATTTAACTTCGCAGGAATCGGTAACGGTTCGAGTCAAGTAACTGTAAGATTAAAACCCAGTTTTCTCATTGGGAGTCAGACGATTGAAAGTCCGAGTTATATTCCGGTTTCTTTCAATTTAGGTCGGTAAACACAGTCTTAACCATTGTTTCCATAGCGGTATTCAACCGAACTAATTGTTGAAGATTGATTCCCTCTTTGCGCCACTGCTCCATCGGTTCCCGATACAGTTGGAAAACCGCTTGTTCTACAGGGGCTAATTGTTGCATGTATCCGGTGCCGGCAGAATTATGAATGAGGGTAAAGTTCATGTATCGTGGTTCGTTTCCGCGCGTGAGAGGGAAAATACGATGTTTGAGAGTGAGTGCCCAATCGCATACCGGGGCATGATTGGAGGCATCGTTTCGTAGTAAGATGCTTGGTTGTTGCTCTTCCGCTTTTACCCACATCGGAATCGCTACTCCCACCGGAGGATAACCCAAAATAGTCCATAAAATAGTCATTTCGGGGTTTTCTTCCGGTTTTACACCCTGTACAACGATAGAAGCCGAAGTGCTTTTACGGGGAATAAAGTCCTGATCGTACATCCAACCCGATGCTTTTTCGGGCGAAAATTCTTCACGTAGCAAATCAATTCCCATCAACGAATGATAATACGAACGCGACAGATGATTGAATATCCAGTGCGGCGCAATATTTCCTCCCGCAGTTACTTGTTGGGAAATGATTTCGGTAGCCGTTTGATGACGTATATAACCCATTCCTTCGTTGAGCCGTCCGGTGTAGGAAAAGTTAGTATAAATGAGGTAACCGTCGGGTGCTGTTTCAAGATTGTTGGCATCAAGTTTTGTCCAGCGGGTATTGTTTACTTCGTAGAATGCAGCACCTCCTTCGGCATCAATCACGCCAAAGTTGGCTTCTACACGCATCGGACGCGGATAATTGTCGAGAAATGCTTCAAAATCGGCTAAATTGCGACATTCGCCCAAGGCTTTATACATCAGTATGCCCTCCATATCCATTTCGCGAATGGTATCCTCTTTCAAATTGTATGATGCCGTATTCATGATGGAAAACCCGACGTTATTGCTCCCTGTCCAGGCAGTATTTTCTTCATCTTCACTACTCATAAGTGCAAGAAAATTGTATTTGGGACCTTTGAAAAAAGCCATGCGATTGTTTTCATCGCTTGTATCTCTATGTTTCCACAATAACGGACGACCGTCGGCAGTAACTTTTCCGGTAAAAATTGCCGAAGTGCAAGCCGATGCTTCCGGCAGGAATAGAACAATTCCTGCAATCAGGAGTAAGACCAGATAAAATGTTCGTTTCATAATAATTTTAATTACATGTCCATCGAAAAATGTATATCCTCTATGTATGTTTCCAATAATTGACTGTCGCAAGAGAATTTCAATTGTAAAGAATGGATATTAGCCGCAGGAATCAATACCGTTTCTCCCTGCTTCAGTATTGTTGGACGATTACTGCTATCCGTTGCTATTACCTTTCCTTTCAGGCAAATAAAAACAACAAATGATTCTTGGGCATAAGCGGGATGCAATATATCTCCTGTTTTTCCGGTAATTAAATTAGTACTGAAATGCGGACAGCGAACCAACGATTGGCGTTGTTCCTTTCCTTGCGGATAATCTATTTTACAGTTAGAATTTGAATTGTAGTCGATAGCGTCTTTCGCCCATTCCGTATGCAATTCGCGCCGCCCTCCGTTAGCGTCTTTCCGGTTGTAATCGTAGATCCGGTAAGTAATATCGGATGTTTGCTGAATTTCTGCAATAAAACAACCGGCGCCGATGGCATGAACACAGCCGGCAGGCAAAAAGAAAACATCACCCGATTTTACGCCGTATTTTTGCAGACAATCGATAAACGTATT
>Ga0209628_10002364_pt1 | contig 12762 bp, 9 predicted proteins | sample TergutCu122P4_FD_187285 | JGI IMG/M metagenome (GOLD analysis project Ga0209628, IMG submission 187285) | Cubitermes ugandensis P4 segment gut microbial communities from Kakamega Forest, Kenya - Cu122 P4 (SPAdes) (version 2) | ecosystem: Host-associated > Arthropoda: Insects > Digestive system >...
TATCGCCAAATGATTATAGACCGCAATCACTTCCAACAGTCTCATCAGACAATACCTGAGGGTATTCCTTCGATTGAAACGCTTGGCGCATTGGAGCGGCGTTCTGAAGTCATCGGGTTCTTTAATGAGTGGTCCTTCGTGAGGCGCGTCAGCCTGTTATTCAAAAGGGATACAGACAGGAAATGGTGTTTCCCCCGGCTGTTTGGGAGAAGATGCTATACGTATGGCTTCGTCGTGCTTTGGAGTGTGAAACGGTTTTTTTCTTCAATTTGCCGTAAGTTTTACTGTCTTATTGATCATCGGCAGAGTCAAAGGGGTTGCGAAAAATAATGAATAGGCGTACACTGGTGCTTGTGCCTGATGAGTGGTCTCGAAAAGGGGGGCTTGAGATTGTCACCCAAAACATAGCAAAGGCGTTTTATGAATTAGGGTGGCGGGTTGTCGTCATTCCTGCACGCGGTCATTCCGATGGCAGAGAGACGGCTGGCATCGAGATGAAGTGGCTGTCTCCTAAGGGGCGTTGGCGTGCATCCATCTGGCACAGGTTTTTGAGGTGGCGACAGCTTGCGAAAGCGGTTGAGCGCGAGCTAACCGAAGGAGGCTTGCTGATTCTGGGGCATGTGCAAGTGTTTCCGCTCTTAGATTATTTGACAGAGACTTCAAAGATTTCACGGTGGGTTTGGACACATGGCGTGGAAGCCTGGGGGATAGCGGCCCGGAGATGGATGCCGCAGATGAACCGCTTAGACCGTATCGTGGCGGTCAGTGCGTATACGGCATGGCATGAGAAACACGAAGGGGCGACAGTCCCGATTTCTGTTGTCCCGAACAGTATTGATACCGCGCGTTTTGTGCCGACACAAACGTCAGGCAAGATTCGGCGGGACGAGATTTTGATTTGCGGGCGTCTGGCGGCGGCGGAACAATACAAGGGGCACGAGGTGCTGTTTGAAGCGTTGCCGATTGTGCAGCAGTTATTGGGGCATCCCGTGACGTTGCGCATTATTGGGACAGGAGATGATGAGCATCGGTTGAAAGAACGGGCGGTCGCGCGCGGACTTGACGTTTGTGTCCCGCCATTTCTGGATATGGACAAGGGGAGTCCCCGGTGCCGCGTCCTGTTTTGTGGGCGGGTAACCGATGACGCGCTGCTTGAAGCCTATCAGCATTGCGGTGTCTTTGCGATGCCCAGCCAAGCGTGGTGCCAGTCAGATGAGCATTGCTGGGTCGGCGAAGGGTTCGGGCTTGTTTACGTTGAAGCGGAGGCTTGCGGTCGTCCTGTGGTCTGTAGCACGGATGGGGGGGCGCCCGAAACGACGCTGCATGAGAAAACGGGGTTGATTGTTGACCCTCGTAGCCCACAGGCGAATGCGGAGGCCATCGCCCGCATTTTGAAAGACCCTGCATGGGCAGATGAACTCGGTACCAACGGGTATCGCTTCGCAACGGAGAACTTCTCGTTTGAAAGGTTCAAACAGCGGATTGCCGAAGTGCTCGGCGAGGATACCAAGCTGGGCATGACGCTTGAGGACAAGACCCACAGACAGGAGCATGTATGAATGTTCTTTTCCTTTCCCAAGGCACGACACTGGATACTCACCCGGGGTGGCATTGGGCACTGAACCAATTGCAGCACGAAGGTGTTATTGAAAATTTCCTAAATATTCCCTACATTGGGTATGCGCAGAAATATGGGTGGAAAGCATTTTTCGACCATGCCGTCGCGCTTTGCCAGCGGAGTCACTATGACGTTGTCTATTTTCAGCATTGGCATGGTGGCGCAAATTCCGCGCCTGAAAAGGAGATCGAATCCTGCATCGGGCAACTCTCGAAATTAGTTCCTCGCCCCATTATTTTAACAAGCTGTGGAGATCCCTATTCACATACATTCTTTCAACCGCATTACCCAAAATGCTTTCGGGTGATGTCTCGGTTGGCAGATATTACGTTCAGTTCCCAGATGGGATTAGCTGCCGATAAAATGATGTCCTGGGGAACTCAAAATATTGTTTTCACGCCTTTGGCGGCTTGTCCTGTCCGATTTAAGCCATCCCCGATTGACACCCAAACACATTCGTTTGAATTTGATGTGGTTTGGATTGGCAACCGGAATCAGGCGAGAAACCCGTTGAATCGGAATTTTTTTCAAGGGCGTCATCGTGCGCATGTTGTGCGCGCATTGGAGTCTGCGTATGGCAAGCAATTTGGGCTGTTTGGGTATGACTGGGCAGGGATGAAAAGCTGGCGAGGACAAGTCCCTTTTGATGAACAACAGTCCTACTTTCGGAAGGGGCGTGTCGTAGTAGATGCGCGGGCCTTATCCTTTGCCGATTACTATGCTTCGGATCGTCCATTTTACATTGCGATCAGCGGTGTTCCTTTGGTGATGTGCCGGACGCCTCGGTTCGACCGTATTCTCCGTGCAAATGACCAGTGCTATTTCGTGGACTCACCAGAAGAGACGGTTGAGACCTGCAATCGTTTGCTGAAAAGCGATCCTGAAGAGCTTTATGCAAAAGCGGCTCAGGCAGCCTCTTACGTGGCAGAACATCATACACAGTACCACCGGCTGAAATTCAAGTTGGACACCGCAATGCGGTATCGCGCCAACCGTAATCAGTTGGATGTCCGTTTCCCCTTCTTCCTCCCCGAAGTGGATGTGCAGGATGAAACACGGTATGCCGTTCGCAGAAAGGCAAATTCTTAAAGATGTCAGGGGAAGCAATCAGGAGCGCAAGATGAGTGGAATAGCAGGAATCGTTGGAAGAAATGTATCATCTGGGAAAGTGACGCGGATGTTACACGCGCTGCATCGGCGAGCATCAGAGGGTGCGGAGATTTGGGAAGACATACGTCATGGCATCGTGCTTGGACAGGCGCGGCGATCAATCCGTGACGTGTCTGCGAAGGGACATCCGCCGATGACCCTTAACGTAGGAAAAGGAACGCCTTCGCTTTGTATGGTTTTTGACGGTAGTATTTTCAACGGCAAAGAATTGCGACACGAATTAGAGTCAAAAGGGGTGGTTTTTGAGACGCAGAGTGATATGGAGATCATCTTATGGGGATGGCATTTCTGGGGCAAGGCAACTCCCCAACGCTTGCGGGGGATGTTTGCGTTTGCGCTTTGGGATGCGGAGGCAAAGTCACTGACGTTTGTCCGGGATCGGTTGGGCATCCAGCCGTTGCTGTGGTGGCGCAACCGCGATGAGGTGGTCTTCGGTTCATCCCTTCAAGCGATGTTGGCAAGCGGGGACATTTGCAGGGTACTCAACAAAGAAGGGTTGTTTGATTATTTATTGCAGGGGGCGGTATTACAGCCTCGCACGATGATACAAGATGTTCAGGCGTTACGACCCGGAACGATACGGACATTTCGGGTGACGGAAGCAGGGCTGAAAGACGAAGAAGAGCACTATTGGCAACTCAAACAAGATATTGATTTGGCGCGGCAACTTGCTCCGTTACCGTATCTGGAACAAGTCCAATATGTACGGGCTGAAATTGAAGAAGCCTGCAAATGCCATTTGGAGGCCGATGTCCCGATGGGCAGTTTTTTGAGCGGCGGGGTGGATTCGACTGGACTAACAGCCTTAATGACGCATCTTTCCTCAAAAAAGATTAAAAGCTTTTCAATCGGGTTTTTCGCAGAGACAGGAATGCGAGATGAGTTGAGCGAGGCGAGACGTGCTGCGCAGCATATCGGGACAGACCATACGGAAGTCGTCCTTTCGGGAAAAGAGGTGTCGGAACAGTTTGAGCACTTTATTGAGATGTTGGATCAGCCCAGCGGTGATGGATTGAACACCTATTGGGTCAGCAAGGTGGCGAGTGAAGCTGGTGTGAACGTTGCTTTCTCTGGACTCGGCGCGGATGAGCTTTTTGCAGGATACAATGCATTCGGTTGGTTTACTGAGTATGCGCTTCAAGAAAAACCAGTATTGCTGGACTATCTCGCGCATTTTTTGTATAAGCAATGGCCTTATGCACGTATGCCCAATCGTTCAAGTCGGAAATTGATGTGCGTGGAAGATATTTTTATTACGTTGCGCCGGTATATGTCCGAACGTGTGCTTACGTCTACGTTGAATGCCCCTGTACGCACTTCGTTTACCCCTCGCTATCTGCAGCGGTATATGGCCCAACTCAACGTATCTCAGACAGATTCTGCTTTTCTGCGATTTGCCGAATATGAATGCAAAAACTATCTGCTCAATGTATTGTTACGGGATACAGCGGCGTTGAGTAGCGGACACGAACTTGAGGTCCGTTCCGTATTTCTTGATCATCATGTTGTGCAGACGGCGTTTGCGTTGCCAGAAGAAAGTAAATGGCGTGAGGGTAATGCCAAGGCAATTCTAAAAGATGCCTTCAAGGATTTGTTACCCCTTCACTTTTTCGAACGAAAGAAGACGGGGTTTGTTTTGCCGATTAACCACTGGATGGAACGAGAATTGAACGATAAGCTGTGTGAGGTGTTAAGGCATCCAGTTGCTCACCACATTTTTAATCAGAAGTTCATCCGTCAGCTTTCACGTTCTTCGTCTGCTCAAATCAAGCGGATGAAGTATTTAGTTCTCGTTTTGCTTGCCTGGATGCTTGCTGGAAAAATCGAAAGTGCGTAAGGAACAAGGTTTTATGTTTAAAAATGTTTCACTGGTCGTTCTTGTAGTCCTTCTTTTGTTGGCCTGTTTAATGGAGCCACTCGTCGCGGGTCGAATTGGTGGTACACAAACGATTATGCTTGGGGTCGTCATCTGCCTAATCATTGCCTATTACACAAGAGATGACGTTCCTTTTCCGCAAGCGGTGAAGCAAGTGGTGCAAGCGAATAAAGGGTTACTTTTTTTGTTGATTTGGTATTATCTTTGGGTGACGATTGGCTATTTCCGAGACATTGAAAGCGTTCCATTTGTTGAAGTAAAGTATCATCTGACGTTTATTTTTTCTTTATGCCTGGGCTTTTTTCTGACCGTCAATAAAAAATATACACGGCTTCTCATTCTTACGATGATTCCATTCATGCTGTATCATGCACTCAGGGCAAAGCGATATGTGGATATGACAGGTTATGACTTACGTGCAGCACTCATTGATGAAGAAGGAAAACTCGGGCACACCTATTATTGGACGGCTTTCGCAATGCTGGTCTTGACGCTTGTCGGGTATCTGTTAAACGAAAAGAACAAAATCATTAAAATTATTGGTGCGCTGTGTTTACTACCATGTTATTATGCACTCTTGATTTGCGGTTTTGCAACACCTGTCGCTCTGGGTGTCGTTGGACATCTATTAGTGGGTTGGGCGTATTTTAAATTTAGCAGAAAAAACAATGCTCTGTTTCTGACGCGTTTGTTGGTTCTGGCTGGAATAGTGACGTCAACGGCATTGACGGTATATGTGTTGTCTAAAGCAGAAAACAATCCACGCCTGTACAACATTAGCTATCGGATCCAGCGTATGTTAGAAGACCCAAGAGGCGGGGGGTATGATAGAAATGAGTCTCGTTTTAATCTGATTTTTATTTCGCTGGACACGTTTAAAGAAAACCCACTGTTCGGTTCTGGGGGGGGGTATCTCGCAAATCCCAAAACCGGGGGACATCAGGCACTGTTCGATTATTTAGCTCTTTATGGAATCATGGGGGGGGGGGCGTTCATTTTGTTTGTATTCTTATGCCTCAGAAATGCTGGGCTGCGGTGCAAGCAAGAGCAGGATTGGGCATCTTACGGACGGTTTGCAGCAGTCGGGGTATACGTGATTGTTGGGATTGTGAATCCTTCATGGATGGGTCCGGCAGCCGTGCCCTTTTTCTTACTTGGACAACCGTTTAAGCTGCCCAAACCACATCCTGTTTTGAACCCGCCCAAAATGCGTGCGCAGATGTACGACCCGACTCGCCATTCTCGCCACCAAAAAGTTTTGAATCCACCCGAATTTGATGTGCAGGCACACCGTAGGAGAAATCTTAGAAACCCTTTGTGACCTTTGTGTCTGTGTGTGAGAAAAGAAAGCACCATCAATTATGCACATCGCCCTCTGTACACCCATTGCGCTTGACTTGTTCGATAACTATGTTGAACATGCTTCGCCGTTAATAAAAGGGTATCCTTATCCGTTCGCATTTTTCCTTGCCAGCAAGCTGTTGAATCGGAAGCATCGTGTGACAGTCATCACGTCTTCATTCGAAATCCGACAAAAAATGGAATGGTGGAGTCCAGACAGGCAGCTTCATGTCATTGCTGTACCACGCCGCCGACCACGGTTTAGCTGTTGGGATTTTTACCGACGTGAAGTCAGCATGATGCGCCGAGAGTTGATTGCCTGTCAGCCGGATGTTGTCCATGCACAATGGACATACGAATATGCAGACGCTGGATTGTCAAGTGGACTCCCGTGCTTAGTCACTGCACGAGACGCGCCATGGATTGTCGCACGCCAGTTCCGTGCCTTTTATCGTCTTTATCGGGCAATCTACGCAAGCCTTTGGATTGTCCCTCGCCTATCAACTATGTCTTCCGTGTCAACACATATAGATGCCATTTTCAAGAAGGAACCCTTTTTCAAACCTTTGAACACATGGATTGTACCTAATGGTATAAATGAACAGTTTGTCGCGGAAGCCCCCAAACAATGCGTAGCGAATCCGTTAGCTCCTGTCTTTTTCGATGTTTCATCGTGGACTGGGTTGAAAAATCCGATTCCGTTGTTACGTGCGTTTCAACACATTCGCACGGTGTTACCCATGGCACGTTTATGTTTAGGTGGGTTGTCAATGGACGGTAGAACATCATTGGAACGTTATGCTATTCGGAACAACCTCTTAGATGGCGTGGAGTTAATCGGGCCGTTATCCAACCATGACCTTTTGAGATTCCTCGAAGAGCAGGTTGATGTCGTGGTTCACACGTCAAGAGAAGAGTCGTTTTCGATGATTGCGCTGGAAGGTATGGCAAAGGGGATTCCTGTCATTGGAGGAAAAAGAAGTGGTGGAGTTCCCTATGTGTTGGGGAATGGCCAAGCGGGGGTCTTAGTGGATGTTCAGTCGCCCCAAGAAATTGCGGATGCCATGTTGAGGCTTGTCACTGACCATACGTTTTATCAGCACATTGCGACGCAAGCCTTAGCACGCGTGCATCAGTGTTTTCTGTTGGACAACATCGTGACAGAATATGAGCGCATCTATGACGAAATCTATCACCGCACTAAAATTATTTAAAGAAGCATTATGATTAAACGAATCTTATGGATAGGCCCCATTTTTAATGCGGAGACTTTGAGAACCCGTCTGGCAGCCAATCAAGCTGCGGCGAAATGGTCGTGGGCACTATTGGATGCGCTCACGCAACTCGGTGTGCAAGTCGAGGGGATTTCGCATTGCCCAGAGCAAGTTTGGCCTCGCGGAAAAAAACTTTGGGTTAGTGCAAAGGGCTGGGCAACAGAGAACTATCCTGTCCATGGTATTGGGTATCTTAACCTGCCCTGGATACGTGAACGTTTCCTTGTGTACCAATACCGGAGGAAATTGCAACAGGTACTCAACGGTCACAAATCATCGTTTGATGCTATTCTGGGATATAATGTTGTATGTCCTCATGATGTTGCTATCATTGAAATAGCGAAACGTTTGGAAATTCCTTATTTTGGGCTCATCCTTGATGGGAATGACCCACGCCGCGATAAGTGGGGAGGGTTTCTGCAGAACACAAAGGGTGCGACAGGGTTAGCTTTTCTCTCGTATTGGATGACGCAAAATTATCCAGGATTATTACCTATACTCCATTTTGAGGGCGGAGGCGGTGAATGGAAAGGTGATAAGGCGATCTCAATGAGGGACAAAAATTTAATTGTTTATACGGGGGGATTGGACTATTGGCGTGGCGCGGGTTTTCTTGTAGAGGTTGTTCGTCAGTTGAAACGCCAAGATGCGCGTATTGTTCTGTGTGGCAAATGTGATCGGACAAAGGTATGGGCGAGCTTTGGCAATGACCCGCGTGTGGAGGTGAAAGGGTTTGTGAGTGAAGCGGAATTGGACGATTGGTGTTGCCGCGCATCCGTGTTTGTGAATGTCCGTGATCCGCAACACAAGGATAACGTGGTTAATTTCCCGTCGAAAATACCGAACTACTTGGCGTATGGGAAACCTATCGTCAGCACATGGCTTCCGAGTTTCCATCCGACGTATCAACAGTTGCTAGAGGTTGTGAATGATACGGATCCTGCCGTGTTCGCGACACGGATTGAACACGTATTGAGCCAATCAGACAAGATTTATTTGGAGAAATCGAAGCAGATAAAGACGTGGTATTGCAGTGAGAAAACATGGGTGAAACAGTCAGGAAAATTACTTGAATGGATGAATGCGATGGTCAAGGAAATAAGATGAAAATCCTTCATGTAGTTTGTGCGCTTTCAGCGGGTGGGGTAGCCGATGCCATTCGATGTATCGTTTCTGAAGAATCAGCGCTAGGGCATGATGTGACGCTCGCTTTTGTTGGACAGTTCAACAGCGAGGTGAGCAAACAGGTTAAAACAATCGGCTATAAAAAGTCGTGCTTCCAGTTTTGTTATTTTTCGTGGGAAATGCTGACGTGTCTACACCGTATTATGCGCGGCATGGATGTTGTGCATGTACACTCGAACTGGACATTCCCAGTATGGTGGAGCGCAGGACTGGCGATACTGCAAAAAAAACAACTGGTGATGTCATCGCATGGGTGTTTCGATCCAGTGAAGCTGAGACATTCTGCTTGGAAGAAAAAAATGGCAGGGTGGATTGACCGGTGGATGCTGCGTCGGGCCAATGTAATCCACAGCGCAAGTCACGTGGAAGAAACATGGGTGAAAACATTTATAGGCGAATCCGGCAAACGGAAAAAGCAACGATGGGTTATCATCCCGCTTGGCATTAATATGCCGAGGCTGGATGGGTTGCGGATACAGAAAACGTCACGTACGGGGAAATGCGTTTTGTATTTGGGACGCTTACATCCGCTGAAAGGGTTAGACCTTCTGCTTGAGGCATGGGCAAAGCTAAACGAGTCACGAAACTTCGCACACTGGAAACTGATTATTGCTGGGCCTGATGAACAAAACACAAAACAACGACTTCAAACGATGATTGAAAAATCGGGGATTGAAGGGGTTGAACTAAACGACGGTGTCTTTGATGATGCCAAATGGCAGTTGATCTGCGATTCGGACTTGTTTGTGTTACCGTCGAGGACTGAAAATTTCGGAATTGTGGTGGGCGAGGCACTGGTATGTAGCGTCCCTGTAGTCATGACGGACGTTGGCCCGTGGAAAACGGAGATGGCGACGTATTTTGGTGCAGAGACATCGAATGTCCCGATTCAGTTTATCGAGACGAGCGTATCGGGGATTGTAGAAGGGCTGTCAAAGATGATGGCGTTAGAAGATGAGACGCGCACAGCGATGGGGCGTAACGGGCAAGCATGGATTCACAAGGAGTTCCAGTGGGAACGTGTCGTTGAACGCATGATAGAGGCTTATGTGGCTGAAAGCGTATGCGTATAAATTGGCTGAAAAGAAAAACTGATATAGATGAAATTCTCTTTTGTACAATGATTTTTGGAAAATAACTCTTCTTAAATGTGGAAAAATAGAAATGCTTCGAAGAATTTAACTTATTAACCGTCGCAGAATAATAAAGACAGGATTCAAACACATGAAAACCATCATAAATCCTGTCCAAACAATTATGCGACTTTTAGTAATATTGTCCTGAAAACACGGCGACTCTACTTGTGTATTGTATAAAAATAAATAATAGTGTATTATATTCTTTTTTTGGATTATTAGGAGTACTATGTTTGATTTTTTGATGTCACTTGCTCGAAGGCTTCCGAAACGCCTGAGACACAGACTAAGTTTTCGGACGGGACAGTTGCTCAATCGCTTCCCACGCACTGACGTGCAGATGCTTCAACAAACGCTGATGCTGTATGTTGGGTTGAAAGAGGGCATCGAGTTCAAAAGCCAATATTGCCAAGATATGCTTGCGTATGCGTATTTTAAAGCCAAGCGGGATGGTTTTTTTGTTGATATCGGTGCTCACGATGGTGTGTTGGGCAGCAACACGTTCGTATTCGAGAAACTGGGGTGGAAAGGTTTCTGCGTGGAACCGAATCCCGAAATATTTAAATTGTTACGGAAGAACCGGATATGCGATTCCTATGAGTTCGCAGTTACGGAATCGTCTGGCGAAACGGTTGATTTTCTGCGCTTCAAAGGAGTAGGCACTGATTCCCAACACAGCGCGATTGTCAATCCAACCCTTTGCAACCTAAAACTTATGAGTGCCACAGAGATTGTCAAGGTAAAGACCATCACATTTTCTGAACTCATGGATCGTTATCCAGGTGTCACTAACATTGATTTGTTATCTCTCGACACGGAAGGTTGCGAGCTGCAAATTCTGAGAACTATTGATTTCAACCGTTACCAGTTTGGCCTTCTTGCCATCGAAGCTAATTCGCCCGAAGTCCCGAACTTCTTGGCTTCGAAGGGCTATCGGCTCTTGACGCAACCTTGGGGAGATGGTCTTTTCGTCCAGCAATAAACGTTTCCACGTTTTCTTACAGGCTGCATTACAATGACCAGTAGACAATGGCGACTTCGAAAGGAGAGCAGATAGGAGTTACTAAATGTTTGCTTCCTTGTTGAATGATGGGTATAAGTATAAGTCTAGAATTTAAGTTGAGATAATGGGTATGAGGAAAGTCAGACTTGCGCTTTGGTTAGGGATACCTTGTCAGGCGATTAGCGAAGTTTTCCGCGCCTTTGCAGAAACGCATGATTTTGAAGTTGAAATTTTTTGCTTTCGGCAGTTACCCAAGGATCGTTGTCAGTTGGGCTGGCAGATGCCTGATTATGGGCAAATACCGTTTGAATTTCTGCCAACCGAAGAAAATGCTCGTCAGGCTCGCGTGTTAACGATTTTGGAGCAAAAACATGATTTTCATTTAATCTCACTCAATTATTCATATCCCGAACACTATCCATTAGTCGCGGCATTGGAAATGTGCAAAGCACCCTTTGGAATTTTAGCAGAGGGTCCGTGGAATCCGTTGACAGGCGTTCGACGTTGGCTAAAATTCGCTTACCTGCTTTTATGTGTGCGAAGGAAGTTGCGACATTTTTCAAGAAGTGCCAAATTTGTGTGTTGCCAGTCTGGAGGTGCTGCGCAACATATCCGATGGTTCAGGTGGTTCGGATTTGCAAAGGATAAAATCTATCCCTTCGGGTATTTTTCTTCGTTTGCGAAACAAAACAATGAAAACGCTGCCGAAAAATCCACGGATTGTATTCACGTCTTATGTACGGGATATATTACAAAAGTTAAAGGACAGGAGTTGTTGATTCGGGCATTAGCAAACCATCCTGAAATCCACTCGAAACTGGAAGTAACGATAACAGGCTTTGGAGAAGGGGAAGCAAACCTCCGAAAACAAATAGATTCCCATGGGCTCGGAACGTGCGTGGAGATCGTTGGCGTCGTCTCCACGGAAAGGCTTCAGCAACTCTATGCTGCAGCAGACATATTTGTGGCACCGGGCATTGAGGAGCCTTGGGGGATTCGGATTAACGAGGCACTCCTGGCAGGGATTCCTGTGCTAATCAGCGATCGAATTGGCGCCTGCGAGCTAATCCGGGCAAGTGGTGGTGGCGTATGTTTCCAAAGTGGAAATGCAACCATGCTAGGAGATATTCTTGCTCAATGGGTTTCAGAACCGCAACGTTTGCAACACTTCAGGAGCAAAATCCAAAGCTACCGCAAGAAAATTCTCCCTTCTGTGGCGATGTGTTATTTGCGGGAAATTATCCTGCACGAGGTCAACGGGAGTGAACAACCCTCGCGTCTTCCTGTGTGGTTGTGTGGTGCCGAAGAATAGCCTTTTGCATCAATCACGAGACGCTGTTTTCCTTTTCTTCTCTTTCATCTTGTATCGCGTCATGATTTATGATATTTTTTTGGTATTTTCACAAAAGCAGAAGCGTTAAGGAGAGACAAAATGGCAGGTTCGTTTGACTATAATGAGGATTTTTTCAAATCACAGTCGGGTGGCAGCTACAAATCGGCAAAAGTGGTTATCGCTTTTTTGACGAAGCATGTATTCCTCCCCAGAAGTGTTCTCGATGTAGGCTGTGGTTGCGGTACATGGCTCAAGGCGTGGCGCGAAGCTGGGGTTGCGAAAATCAGAGGCATTGATGGTAACACATTGCCGGAAAATCTGCTCTATGTTGAACGGAATGAAATCAGCGAGATGGATTTGGACACGATACGTAAAGAGGATTCCGAAAAATATGATTTGGCAATGTCTTTGGAAGTGGCGGAGCATTTGAAAACGGAAAACTCAGCAAACTTCGTCCGATTTTTAACATCTTCGGCTGACATCGTACTTTTTTCGGCAGCCATCCCACATCAACAAGGGAACAATCATATCAATACCCAGCCGTTGTCTTTTTGGGTCGAACTTTTTGCCCAAGAAGGGTTTGAGTGTTTCGATATTGTGCGGCCATGGCTTCTTGCTAACGTTGGTAATAGTGGCGATGTTGAGCCGTGGTATATTCAAAACACGCTCATTTTTGCTCACAAAGAGAAAAAAGACGTATTGACAAGCAAAGGTTACAATCCTGTGGCAAACCCTGTTCTGTTCTATTATGGAGACCTTATGAATTATTTGACAAGGTACTGCAAATTCTGTTTTCGTATAATACCGACTGCAAGGCGTATTAAAC
>Ga0209628_10002365_pt1 | contig 12761 bp, 12 predicted proteins | sample TergutCu122P4_FD_187285 | JGI IMG/M metagenome (GOLD analysis project Ga0209628, IMG submission 187285) | Cubitermes ugandensis P4 segment gut microbial communities from Kakamega Forest, Kenya - Cu122 P4 (SPAdes) (version 2) | ecosystem: Host-associated > Arthropoda: Insects > Digestive system...
AAAACTTTTTGTAGGGCTTGGAAATCCCGGCAGCAAATATGAAAATACCCGCCATAATTTTGGTTTTATGGTTTTAGATGAAATTGCCAAAGAAAAAGGCTTGGAGTTTAAAACATACAACGATACGGCGGTTATTTCTTTTTATGAAGGTTCTGACGTCAAAGTTGCGCTGATTAAGCCCATGGAATTTATGAATAATTCGGGGCTTTCCGTAGCAGATTTCGCAAGATACTACAAAATAAAACCGGAAGAAATTTTTGTTTTTTATGATGATTTTTCAATACCGCTCGGCGAATACAGAATAAGGCTTTCAGGTTCTGACGGCGGGCATAACGGCATAAAATCGCTGATAGCTAATTTGAGTTCCGACAATTTTCCGAGACTAAAATTAGGTATCGGCCCAAAGCCGGATTTTTTTGACACGGCGGATTTTGTGCTTTCAAGATTTAAGGATGAAGATAAAGAAGCCGTAAATTCCGTAAAGAAAAAAGCGGTTGAGTTTTTTAACGCGGTAAATGAAATCGGATTAGAGAAAGCGGCGAGTAAACTAAAATGATTATAACAACAAAAAAATCAGATAAAGAAATTTTAGATAGCGTTAAAGACGCAAAGACTGTTTTTTTGGTCAACTGCCTTGATTGCGCCAAGTCTTGCGGCACCGGAGATGATAAAGCCGTTGCTGCTGTTACGGCTTTACTTGAAGCAAACGGCAAAACCGTTTTGGGTTCAAAAGGCATTGACAGCGTTTGCGATGAGCGTTTATCTAAAAGAGATCTTTTAAAAGACGAAAATTTTGCGGAAGCCGACGCCATTTTAATTTTGGCATGCGGTTCCGGCGTTCAGTCAGTTGAAAGTATTTCGCAGAAGAACGTAGTCCCTGCGCTTGATTCAGGCTTTCCGGGCGTTACCGAAAGAATCGGCGTATATAAAAAGTTTTGCGGAGTATGCGGCGGTGAATGTATTTTGGCTTTGACCGGCACAATATGCCCAAAAACAAGATGCCCTAAAGGTTTGGTTAACGGCCCTTGCGGCGGGTTTGCAAACGGCAAATGTGAAACCGATCCGAACAAAGACTGCGCATGGGTGCTTATTTACGAAAAATTAAAGAAAAACGGAAAACTTGAAAGATTTTTAAATCAGTACATAGAACCTAAAAAATAAGACATGTCCTTCGTTGTCATTCTGAACGAAGAGACTAGTCTCGAAGTGAAGAATCAATAAAGGCTGGATACTTCGCATGCGCTCAGTATGACGTCAAAAGGCAAATATATAAAATGAACTTTAAAGAAAAATTAAAATCAAAGAAATTTATAACTACGGCTGAACTTTTTCCTCCCAAAGGGACGGATATTTCTTCTTTTTTGCAGAAAGCCGAAAAATTAAAAGAGCTGGACGCGGTAAATGTTACCGATAATCAGCGCGCTTCTATGCGCGCCGGTTCGGTCGCGATGTGCAAAAAACTGCTTGATATGGGCATAGAGCCTATAATGCAGCTTGCTGCAAGAGACAGAAACAGAATCGCGCTCCAGTCCGAGCTTTTAAGCGCGAGTATTCTCGGCATAGAAAATGTTTTGATTCTCAGCGGGGATCATCCGGATTGCGGCGAGTATAAAGGCACAAAAACGGTTTATGATTTGGATACAATACAGCTTATTAAAACCGCCAGGCTTCTTGAAACCGGCGTGGACTTGGCCGGAAAAAAGCTGCAGGGGTCGCCGAAATTTTGCGTCGGCGCTGTTGTAAACCCGGCGTGCGTTCCGCAGGATTTGCAAGTTTTAATGCTTCAAAAGAAGATTGCCGCGGGCGCTGAATTTTTTCAGACTCAGACAATCTTTGACGTCTATGAATATAAAGAATTTTTTGATAAAATAAAGCGTCCGGATATAAAGATTTTGCCCGGGGTTACCGTAATTAAGTCGGCTAAGTTCATGCAATTTTTGCAAGGGTTGCCGGGAGTTTATATCCCGCAGGAAATTCAGGACAGAATAAATAATGCAAGCGATCAGCTTGCCGAGGGCATGAAAATCTGCTCGGAAACCGTAAAAGAATTAAGGAAATTTGCAGACGGCGTACATATAATGGCTATTGGTATGGAAGATCATATACCGGAAATTCTCGCGAACTCGTATTGAAGAGTTCATATTAAAAACGGAGGGTAAATGAAGAAAGCGTATTGGGCAGAGCTGTTTGGCACGTTGTTTTTGGTGTTGGCTGGAACCGGCGCGGCCGTAATTGCCGGCAACATTTTGGGAAGACTCGGCGGTTCTGACGTTTTGGCGTTGTTTGACAATCTTAATAAGGTTTTAAACGTGGGCGTTGCGTTTGCTTTCGGTTTGACTCTTGCAGCTTTGATCTATTCTTTGGGACATATTTCAGGAGGACATTTTAATCCTGCGGTTACCCTTGGAGCATGGCTTAGCAAAAGAATCAGCGGAAAAGAAGCCTGGGCTTATGTTTTGTTTCAGGTAATCGGCGCTATCTTGGGCTCGTTCGTACTTTATCTCATCATCTCAAACTTCTTCGCGATTAGAGTAACGGCAGTCGGGCAGAACGCGTACATCCCTTCAATATGGATGGTATCAGCGTTGGCTGAAATCGTATTTACCGCGTTTTTTGTTATGGTAATTTTGGGCGCGACAAGCGCAAAAGCAAACGTAAAATTTGCCGGCCTTGCAATAGGTCTTGCTCTTGTTGTTATACATATAGTGCTTATTCCCGTAACCGGCACTTCAGTTAACCCGGCAAGAAGCATCGGACCCGCGATATTCTCGGCAATCGGCGGAAACGCAGCGGCAATTCCTCAGCTTGCGTTGTTTATCCTTGCTCCTTTAGCAGGCGGCGGTATTGGCGCGTTGATTTGGAAGTTAGTATCAAACGAAGAGAAAGCCGCATAACGGCATAAAATTTTGGGCTGCAACTTTGCAAAACCTGCGCTTATTTACACATTACTGCACGTAAACTTCGCTCGGTTTTGCGGAGCCTGTCCCCGAGTGCTTTAATCGGGGATCTGCCGCAAACTTTTAAGCCTTTGAAATAGGATATAAAATACTTCGCCTCTGATAGATATAAATAAAAAAACCGGATGAGATATCTCATCCGGTTTTTTTATTTATTGTTAATTTATTTATTCAAACTTTACGCCGGCAAAAATAGTTATTGTTGAGGTTGTGGCAGTTTCATTTTTACCGTTGATTACATTTTTATAAGAAATATTGTTGCCTGAATATACGGCTTCAAAAACAAACCAGTCCAAGCTGAGTCCAAGTCCGCCTGCGTAATATAAACCTCCGGTCGCGCTTTTCATCCAGTCGCTTACGCCGTTTGTTATAAGAGAAGAGTATCCTATTCTTGCCGCGGCAAATCCATAATTTCTGGAAAGTCCCTGCACCGGCGTGCGCAGCTTAACTCCGACAAATATCGGAAGATAAGACAAGCTGCCGGTTTTTATTGAATCTTTAAATTCTCTGGGAAGTTCGTAAAGGGCGCCTGCTCCCGCGGCTATTATGTTTGTGAAATACTTATAATATTCAAAACCGCCGGCAACGCCGATATTAGCGGTTTCTTTTCCGCCGGAGAAATTTATTGACGACTGCGGCTGAATGCCAAGTTTAAGAATAAATTCTTGTTCTTCTACAGGTTGTACGGCAAAAACGACAGATGTTACCAAAACAAGCGCGGACAATGCGGCTAAAAATTTATGCATAAATGCCTCCGTTAAAAGATCTATTTCTTTTTAACAGCCGGTTTAGCTGCGGGTTTAGCGGCTGGTTTTGGCGCAGGCAACAAAGCTTTGAATTTATTTGCCAAAGCCGTCATATTGTCCATATATCTTGCATCGACAAGATTTTTTGCCTGGTCGTAAGGTAAATCGGTGCTGTTATAGGTAACTTCCATTCTTGAAGTCGTGAAATATATTCTTACGGTCATCAGCCAATCTCCTGCGTCATGCGTGGCATATATTATGTTCATTTTGTCATAAATTACTGTCTGCCAGTTATTTTCTGCGCAAACTTTCTGCACTATTGCCTCGGTTTCTTCAAGTTTTTGAGGGCCAAAATTAAACGCGACTGTTTTAATCGGCACCAATGCCGCAAACAGGCTTGTCGTTAAAAATAAAACCGCAAAAGCTCCTAATAAGAGTTTACTGATTTTACGCATACTTCCCCCTTTTTTAACTGCATGATTTATTATATAATATACAAAAATACATCTTAGATTACCAGCATCTTTGGCAAAAAACGCAAGGAGTTGCTCATGTTTTCTTTGATGTATTCTTCCTCAGTCAACGGAATTTCCGCAGAAATTATTTCGGTAGAAACTTACATCTCATCAGGCATGCCGCAGTTTTCAATAGTAGGACTTCCCGATACCGCAGTTAAAGAAGCGCGCGACAGAGTCATGGCTGCTTTAAAAAACTCAGGTTTTGATTTCCCGCAAAAAAGAATTACAGTAAATTTGGCTCCGGCCGATATTAAAAAAGAAGGCGGTTCTTTTGACCTGCCTATCGCGCTTGGCGTTCTGTGTTCCGCGGGGAAAATAAAAAAAGAAAACTTAAGTCGTTTTTGCGCCATAGGGGAATTGTCGCTTGACGGGAAAATCCGCGGAGTGCGCGGAGTTCTTCCGATTGCACTTTCTCTTAAAAAACATAAAATTGAAAACTTTTTAGCGCCTTTTGAAAACAGGGAAGAAGCGGCTGTGGCAAAAACTGCGGCTGTTTACGCTTTTGAAACTCTGACCGAGGCCGTTAAGTTTGTAAACGGCGAAATTGACGTTAAAGCTTATGAGCGCGCAGAGCAGGAAGATTTTGATTCAGTTGAGTACGAGTACGATTTTGCAGATATTAAAGGACAGTTTGCGGCAAAGCGCGCCGTAGAAATTGCCGCCGCGGGAAGCCATAATATTCTTATGACCGGTTCTCCCGGAGCCGGTAAAACCATGCTTGCAAAGAGAATACCTTCAATACTCCCTCCGATGACTTTTCAGGAATCTGTTGAAACTACAAAAATTTGGTCAGCTGCGGGACATTCTTTTACCGGCGGGCTTGTTAGCCTTAGACCTTTTTGCAGTCCGCATCACACGGCATCCGCTGTGGCATTGTCCGGCGGCGGCGCCAATCCGAAACCCGGCGAAGTAAGCCTTGCGCATAACGGAGTTTTATTTTTAGACGAGTTTTCAGAGTTCAGGCGCGATGCTTTAGAAATTCTGCGCCAGCCTTTGGAGGATAGGAAAATAACCGTATCAAGAGTAAAAGGCACAATGTCTTTTCCGGCTTCGTTTATGCTTGTTGCCGCGATGAATCCGTGCCCTTGCGGAAATTACGGACACCGCGAAAAAGACTGCATCTGCAGTCCGTATCAAATTCAAAAATATAAAAATAAAATTTCAGGCCCGCTCTTGGATAGAATAGATATACATATAGAAGTTCCGGCGCTTAAAGTTTCGGAACTTACCGATATGAAAACGGCGGGAGAGGCTTCAAAAGTTATAAGAGAGCGCATTGTCAAAGCCAGAGAAATTCAAAATCGGCGTTTTAAAGGCAGCAAAATACATTCAAACGCGCAGATGCAGACAAAAGATATAAAGAAATTTTGCGTTTTAACGGGTCCCGCTGAAAACATGCTTAAATCGGCTGTTGAAAAATTAGGGTTTTCTGCAAGAGCTTACGACAGGATTATTAAAGTGGCAAGAACTATTGCCGATTTGGCGGCGAGCGAAGAGATTAAACCGGAACACATTGCTGAGGCGGTACAGTACAGGAAGATTGATAGACAGTGAAGATAGTTACGAGTTACGAATTACGAATTGCGAATAAACGACAAGTCTTTGATTCGTCACTCGTCACTCGTAATTCGTAATTGCTTTTTTTCTTTGGCTTTAATATTTGCCCACATCACTTCGATGTCTTTTACAGTTTTTACTTTGTAATTGCCGAAAATGTGCGGGTGTCTGCGGATGAGTTTTTTATTTAACGTGGAAATTATGTCCGCTATATCGAAATTTTTATTTTCTTGTGCGATTTGCGCGTGAAATATTACCTGCAGTAAAACGTCCCCGAGCTCTTCTTCCATGTTTTTGAAATCTTTTTTGGCGATTGCTGTTTTAAGCTCGCTGCTTTCTTCAAACAGATATTTTATCAGCGATTTATGGGTCTGTTCTTTGTCCCACTTGCAGCCGTTTTTTGCGCGCAGTTTTGCCATAATACCGACAAGTTTTTCAAATTCTTTTAAATATCTTTTCATTTATTAACGGCAAAGTTAAAAGTTGAAAAGTGTAAAGTGTAATTGTCGTATTTCGGCTATACCGAAACTTATTGTGGGTTTTCGTTTCACGAAAACACATAAATTAAACTTTAAACTCTAAACTTTAAACTTTATCGGCCTCCCATCTAGAGTACGCGCTTGCTATTTCTTTGCCGTCGCTTTCCCTTATTAAAAAATGCCAAAAGGCGTTATTTTCAAAATCATAAGTTTTAACGATAATTTTCTCGTCGTCTTTTACTTCAATTTTGTAGTTTATCAATATATCGCTGAGTCTCTTTGAATTTCTGATTTCCCGAGGAATGCCTTCAATCGCCCAGCCGGTAAAATGCGTGTTGTTCACATGTCCGTTTACATCTATATCTTCAAGCCGCGAAACAATTTCGTTTTGCTTTAATGGTTGTTTATCTGATATGTGCGGCTTAGTTTCCGGCAGTTCATCCATGGCCGGCATATTGAGTACGCCGGGTTTTGTTATAAGATTTTCAGGAGTGCGCGTAATTTTTCTGGTATGTAAATCTATAATTACCCACCAGCTCACGGCTTTTGCGGCTTTTTCGCCTTTTGAGTCTAAAATAATAAAATCTCTTCTGCTTTTTATTTTATCGCTTGAAACATGCCAAGTTTTAACCGTAACTTTTTGTATATCGGTTATTTCTTTAAGCAGTTTTATCTGGATTTTAACCAAAACCCAGCCGACTCCGTTTTGGTATAAATCTTCCCAGCCGACAGAAAGCGTTTTTGCGTCTTCGGCTGCGGCTTCTTGCATATAGTTTTGCAAAGTCCAGACCGGCAAAGCGCTGTTATAGCCAAGTTCAGCGTATCTAACTTCGAAATCTTTTGTAAACATAATAACTCTTTGTAAATTCTATGCGTTTTTTAATAATTTGGCTAAATATATTCCGACAAAAACCAAGCTTATGCAAACGATTACGTTAATTACAGTGTATAAGGCCGCATGCATTATTTTGCCTTCCTGCGTTACGCTGTAAACCTCAAACGCAAAAGCTGAAAAAGTTGTGAAGCCGCCCAAAATGCCTACAAAAATAAGCGCCTTTGGCGCTTTGTCCATTGTCGCATAATTAAAATATCCGGCAAGGAAACCTACTAAAAGGCACCCTAAGGTGTTTACGGCAAAAGTGCCAAATAGGGGGTGCGCCGAAAACGTTTTCTGCACATACATTCCGCCTAAATAGCGGCCAACGCTTCCTATTGCCCCGCCTATTGATACCAATAAAATATTGAAGTACATTTCCATAACCTTTGTTGTTATATTTTGAATAAAATTTTTACGAAGGATTTTGAAGTTTTTATGTCGTTAAAAGCTTAGAAGTTTGAGGCGAAATGAAGAAAAACACGAGCGATGCATACTTTGGTTAACTAGAGCCGTATGTGAGCGAGGGTTTTTCAAAATTGCAGCCCAAAATTTTAAGCCGCTATAAATGTTTTAAAAAAAGTAACTCCGCGAGCTGGACTCGAACCAGCAACCGATCGGTTAACAGCCGATTGCTCCACCATTGAGCTATCGCGGAATTAAGGATTGTTATTTAGGTACAACGGGAGTAATTATACATATTTTTGGAAAAAAAGCAAAGTTCGTTATCAATAAGAGTTGGGAGTTTAACACGCATTTTATATAATATAACATACTATTATTGAGGTGAATATAATGGATTGCCAAAATACCGCTATAAAAGAAGTTATACGTGAATTTCCTAAAATAGGGGAATTGCTGTCCGCTTATGGCGTTGACTGCGTCACTTGCGCAGTAGGAACGTGCCTATTAAAAGATGTTTTAGACATACATAATTTCCAGGATGATAAAAAAAAGATAATATCGGCCCAAATTGCAAAAATTATCAATGGGGAAGAAGTTGATATTATTCCGGCAAAACCGGAAGCTCATGCCGCTTCTGTTTTTTGCAAACCTATCCAGCAGCTTGTTGATGAGCATAAAAATATACTCAGGCTTTTAGATTTGGCGCAGTATTTAGCCGAACAAAAAGAGATAAAAGACGTTCAAATAGAAACCTTGAAGAAAGTCATACGTTATGTAAAAAACTATGCCGACAAATACCATCATGCCAAAGAAGAAAATATTTTGTTCAAAAAGGCCGGCAGCGATACGGATATAGTAAAAGCCATGCTTACGGAACACGGAATGGCCCGCGATTTTATTAAGCAGGCGTCTGAAGGCATTGAATCTAATAATCAAACGCAGATTAAGCAGGCTATATCCGGTTATATAAATCTTTTAAGGGAACACATAAGAAAAGAAGATAAAATTCTGTATCCGTGGTTTGAAAATACTTTAACAGATGGTCAAAAAGCTGATTTGCAGAAAGAATGCGATATTGCTAACGATTCTTTGGATAAGCATATATGCCAAGATCTTTTAAGTTTTTTGGATGAAAATTATAGTTAGTTAATGCTATAAAATCCGGGGTAAGCATGAAAAAACTGCAAAGACTTATAGTGACTTTGGTATTTCCTAAAACCCTCGCATTTATTGCCGTTATAGTAACCATCCTTGTAGTAATGACCGTTCTCGATTTTATTCCAGCCATTTTAGGCATAACTCTTACAGTTGTTCTTGTCGGCATTATTGTTGCCGCAGCCTGCATAATCATATATAAACCCGTAATAGCTTTGCATATAGGCATTTGGTTTTTAAACCATACGATTTACAAAATCAGAACAATCGGGCATGAAAACATACCTTTGACCGGCGGCGCTCTTTTGGTTTCAAATGCGGTTTCGTATATAGATCACGCGGTAATATTTTCCGCGGTTAAAAGGCCGGTGAAATTTTTTGTAGGAAGAGAGTTTAAAAACAATCCGTTTTTAGCGCCGTTTCTTACCAAAGAAAACAGCATACTTATAGATAATAACGATAGTCCCAAAGCCATGGCGGAGGCTCTTAAAGAAGCCCGCAATTCTATAAAAAACGGCGGAATTGTCTGCATTTTTGCCGAAAGCGAACTTACCCAAACCGGACATATGCTTCCTTTTAAAAGAGGTTTTGAATTTATAGTCCGCGATTTAAATATACCTATAATACCCATTCATCTGGACAGAATATGGGGCTCTACATTTTCTTTTGTTAACGGCAAGCTTACATGGCGATTTCCGAAAGTCGTTCCTTATCCCGTTACAGTAAGCATAGGAAAACAAATGTCTCCGGACTCGCAGGCTTATCAGGTTAGGCTTGCGGTGCAGGAGCTTTCAGCCGAAGCTTTTAAGCTTAGAGGCGACAGGCAAAAAAAACTGCATATCGGCTTTATTTATGAAATGCGCAGGCATCCGTTTAGGATGTCTTACTGCGATTCAAATACCCGCTTAAGTTTTATAAAAGTTTTTGTAGCGGCTGCGGCTCTTTCAAAAAGAATGGGAACTCCGGGAAAAACAGGCGAAATGGTCGGGGTGCTGCTGCCTACCACAACTGTCGGGATTATTGTAAATATTGCGCTGTCCATGACCGGCAAAGTTCCGGTTAATTTAAATTTTACATCTACTGAAACTACGCTGCGTTCCTGCGTACAGCAATGTAATATAACTCAGGTTGTGACGTCAAAACAGTTTGTCGATAAAATGAACATGCATTATTTTGACGATATTTCGCTTTTCGCGGAAGATTTGGGTAAGCAGATAAAGGGCTTTGAAAAAATTTCAATATTTTTGTCGGCGCTGTTTTTGCCGGCTAAGATGCTTGTAAAAAAATATGTTAAAGGCGACACGAAAAATTTAGATGATTTGGCAACCGTTATATTTTCAAGCGGAAGCGAAGGCGAGCCGAAAGGCATTAAGCTTTCCCACAAAAATATAGTTTCAAATGTTGAGGCGGCAGCGCAAATTATAGAAGTTAAAAGCAGCGACATAGTAGTCGGGATTTTACCGCTTTTTCATTCTTTCGGTTATATGGTTACAGTGTGGCTTTGCTCTTATTACGGTATTGCCGCGGCATTGCATGTAAGTCCCACTGAAGCCGCAAAAATCGGCGAACTTACCGAAAAATATAAATGTACGATTCTAGTTTCAACCCCGACATTTTTAAACTCTTATACGAGGAAATGCTCGGAAGAGCAATTTGCTACTTTGAGGCTTATTGTAGCCGGAGCTGAAAAATTAAAATCAACGGTTTCAAAAGCGTTTTATGAGAAATTTAAAAAACCTATTTACGAAGGTTACGGCGCCACGGAGCTTTCGCCTGTTGTTGCCTTTGGAATTCCGTGTTATGTAAATCCAAAGACCGGCAAAATGCAGTACGGTAATAAAGCAGGCACTGTTGGTCATCCTATACCCGGGGTGGCTGCAAAAATCGTTGACCCTGAAACATTTGAGCTTTTACCTTTCGGGCAAGCCGGAATGCTTTTAATAAAAGGGCCGAATGTTATGATCGGCTACCTAAATAACCCTAAAAAAACCGCCGAAGTTATAAAGGACGGCTGGTATGTTACCGGAGATATCGCTACTATAGATGAAGACGGTTTTATAGCCATTACCGACAGATTAAGCCGTTTCAGCAAAATCGGCGGGGAAATGGTTCCTCAGATAAAAGTTGAGGAAGAAATTCACGAAGCTGCCGGAGTTGATGAGCAGTTTGCCGTGGTTACGGCTGTACCTGATGAAAAGAAAGGCGAAAAGCTTGTGGTTTTATATAAAGGCGACATCGATATTGCTGAAATTTTAGAAAAGCTTAAAGAAAAAGATTTGCCGAACTTGTGGATACCTAAAAAAGAAAATTTTTACAAAATTGCAGAATTCCCTATGATGGGGAATGGCAAAATAGACATCCAAATTGCTAAAAAGCTGGCTCTTGAATTTGCCAACAGGCAATAACTATCTCTTCTTTGAGATTTCGTAGAGAATTACAGCGGAAGCACAGGACGCGTTGAGCGATGATATTGTATTTTTTTGCGGGATTGATATAAGAAAATCGCAGTTCTTTTTAGTTAAGTTGTGAAGCCCGAACCCTTCGCTTCCTATAATAACGGCAAGCGGAAAAGGCAAGTTGGATTTTTCCAAACTCTCTCCGCCGTTTTCGGCTCCGGCTATCCAAAACCCTTCTTCTTTTAACAACTCTATTGTTTGGTTTGTGTTGACTACTTTGCATACTGGTATGTGCTCTATTGCGCCGGCTGAAGATTTTGCCACGGTGTCGGTTACTCCGGCCGCGCGCCATTTCGGTATTATTACGCCGTCTGCTCCAAATGCCACACAGTTGCGTATTATAGCGCCCAAATTATGCGGGTCTTCTATTCCGTCTAAAATTACAAGCAGCGGTTTAACGGCAAGTTTAGATTTCTTTATCAAATCATTGATTTCAATGTACTCCATCGCGGAAACTTCCGCCGCGACGCCTTGCGAAGTTTCAGAATATTTATCCAGCCTTTCCGGAGGTACGCTGTGAAGCGCGATGCCTTTTTCTTTTGCAAGTTTAACAATTTCGTCAATGGCTGTGCCTCTTGCGGTTTGGGCAAGCATTATTTTGTTTACGGTTCTTTTTCCGGCGCGTAAAAGTTCCAAAACGGGATTGCGGCCGTAGATTATGTTGGTTAATTGTTCATGTTGAGGCTTATTGAATTTATTATTCATTTTAAATTTTCTTTGTCAGCACGGAAGTGCCGTCTTTGTTATCAACTATTTTATAGCCTTTTTCATCTATAAGTTTTCTTACACGGTCAGCTTCTGCCCAGTTTTTAGCTGTTCTTGCCGCATTGCGTTCTTTAAGCAGGTTTTCAAGTTCCGAGTTGTAATTTTGCGCGGCGGGAAGAATTATACCGAGTGATTTCTCAGACAAATCTTCATAAAAATCTTTCAGCTGCACAAGTCTTTTTGCGGAAGCCGAAAATAATTCGTTTAAAATTATATTTTTAAGTTCGTGTAAAATCGCCAGTGCTTTTTCAGAATTAAAATCATAGTCGAGCGCCTGCATAAATTTTTCTTTAAGCACTGTTAAATCTCCCTCGTCCCTTGCGCCAGACGCGGATGCGTCAACTCTAATAATTCCCTCGCCCCTTGCGGGAGAGGGTTGGGGTGAGGGGTTGCCGTTTTTGTCGTTTATCACCGCAACAAGCCTTAAATATGCGTCATCCAGCCCTTGCAAAGAATTTTTAGCTGTGTTTAATCCCTCATCCGAAAAATCCAACGGGCTTTTATAATGCTGCGTAAGCAGATAATAGCGGACAACGCGCGGATCATATTTTTCAAAGATATCTTTCAAGGTAAAAAAGTTGCCGAGCGATTTTGACATCTTTTCTTTATTTACCGTGACAAAACCGTTGTGTATCCAATAATTTACGAATTTTTTGCCGGTCGCGGCTTCGCTTTGAGCTATTTCGTTTTCATGATGCGGAAAAATCAAATCCTGTCCGCCGCCGTGAATATCTATGGTGCTGCCGAGTAAATCCGAAGACATAACAGAGCATTCTATATGCCAGCCCGGTCTGCCTTTTGACCAAGGGCTGTTCCATGTGACGCTTTCGGGTTCGCCGTCTTTTGCTT
>Ga0209628_10002366_pt1 | contig 12760 bp, 12 predicted proteins | sample TergutCu122P4_FD_187285 | JGI IMG/M metagenome (GOLD analysis project Ga0209628, IMG submission 187285) | Cubitermes ugandensis P4 segment gut microbial communities from Kakamega Forest, Kenya - Cu122 P4 (SPAdes) (version 2) | ecosystem: Host-associated > Arthropoda: Insects > Digestive system...
AAAAATGATGACCGTCTGTATTTTACTTCCAAACTTGGGCACCAGGTATCACCCAAGTTAGCATATACTTCTGCTTTTCTGGCACGCACACAGTTTGCTCCGGGTTACAAATATTCAGGCGACAAGGTCACAGCCAAGGTGAGCGACTTCCTTGCTCCAATCAATCTGTATCTTTCAGTGGGGCTTGATTATATGCCCAAAAAAAATATTTCGCTGATGCTGTCCCCTCTTATGGGAAGGGCTACGTTTGTACGTTCCGACAGTTCGACAGTCTTCATAGCTGCTGGTATGATGGCAGAAAAAATAGATGAAGACGGGAAAAAGATAAAGGTACCCCGACACTCACGGTACGAGTATGGCGGTGGTGCACTCATCAAGTTCAACGGCAATTTGTTCAATAACAAAGTGACTTACAGTTCACAGTTAGAATTGTTTTCCAATTATGCGGAAAAACCGCAAAATATAGAAACACTCTGGCTGTTAGACACAAAAATACTGCTGTTCAAGAACATAACAGCCAGTTGGCAACTCCAGTTGAAATACGACGACAATCAAAAAACAATTGATGAGACCACCGGCGATTTACGGGGCGCAAAAGTCCAAACGAAATATTTCACAGGAATAGGACTATTCTATCAATTTTAAAAATTCAAAAATTCAAAAATTCAAAGATTCAAAAATTTAAGAAAATCACAAAAATCATAAAAATCAAATAAATCACAGTCAAGAATCATAGTATGGAAATTAAAGGTAAATTTTTAAAAGCATTGCCTGCACAGACAGGTCAAGGCAGGAGTGGCGAATGGAAAAAGCAGGGATTTGTCATCGAACTGGAAGGCACATATCCCAAGAAAGTTCATTTTCAGGTTTGGAATGATAAAGTTAATGTTGACGGGTTAGTTACTGGCGCTCCGGTAAATGTGTTTTTCGATCCGGAAAGTCGTGAATTTCAGGACAAATGGTATACCGACCTTACCGCCTGGCGCGTGGATGTGGATACGGCTGTAAATAGCATTGCACCAGAGCCGTCATCTTTGCCCAATCCGGAACCATTTCCCGGACCGTCTACCGGCAGCATGGATGAACAGCCGAAAGATGATCTGCCGTTTTAAGGGGAAAAGTTCATGAATGGTAAGGAACGAATCCTGAAATCGATCCATCACGAGGAACCTGACCGGATTCCTTATGATCTATCAGGAACAACAGTGACGGCCATCACCAAAAATGCCTATCAAAAAGCGATGGCATTCAGGGGATTGTCCACAGAATATAACACTGAACTTGTAGACCCGATTCAGCAGATCATCACCCCAAAAGAGGAAAATCTGTTGAAATTGAAATCGGATACGCGCAGGATCGGCGCAACACGTATTCTTCAATACGAAAAGAACAAAATCATGGAAGGCGATACCATTGCTGTTGATGATTTTTACGGTTGCAAGTGGATTTATCAGCCGGGTAAGGATTTGTATTTTCACATGGTCAGTTCACCGCTGGATGGATGTGATGATATTTCTCATCATTTGGATAAATTACCGCTAACTGATTGGATAAACTATACCATTGATCTGGAAGAATGTCTGAACCGTCAGGTGCAGTTTGTCGGCGATTTCTGCGGGATTGCCGATCGAAATACTGCCGGATTTACGGAAAATTCGCTCCGGATACGCGGATACGAAAACTGGTTCCTCGATACTCTGATGGACCCGGATGGTGTTGAGGCTTTGCTGGAAAGGATATTGGAAGACAAGATGAAATATTGGGACGCTGTTATTGATTGGGCATTGCGAACAGGTAATGAACAGAAGATACAGGTTGTTTCGGAATGTGATGATCTTGGTGCACAGGATTCAACAATTCTTGCTCCGGAAATGTTGCGCGCCATGGTTATTCCCCGCATGAAACGTCTGTTTATCCATATCAAACAACGGATGCCCGATGTGAAGATTTTCCTGCACTGCTGCGGTTCCATTCGTCCCATTATTCCCGATTTGATTGATGCCGGAGTAGATATATTGAATCCGGTTCAGTTCACAGCCAAAAATATGGACTTGAAGGGGCTGAAAAAGGATTTCGGGAAAGATATTACTTTTTGGGGTGGAGGCGTTGACACACAATCAACACTGAACAAAGGCACGCCTCAACAGGTGAGCGACGAAGTAAAACGCATCATCGAACTGATGGCTCCCGGCGGCGGTTTTGTTTTTGCGCCTGTTCACAACGTGCAGGAGGACGTCCCTCCCGAAAATTTCTGGGCAATGTGGGACGCTTTGGATGAATATCGATGAACAGGAGAATATTGATTCCGGATGGTAAGATGAGCGCGCTTGTCATCATGGTGCATGGAATTGGGGAGCACGGTGGATGTTACGATGAATGGGCAGAAAAGTTTGTTTTGCAGTCCGTTGGATTCGTTGCATTTGATTTGCGCGGGCATGGTCATTCGCCGGGTGTACGCGGGCATGCTACCATCAAGTTGATCAAAAACGATATACGGACGATTATCAAAAACGTACATGACCGATTCCCGTCTATTCCTGTCGTTTTGTTCGGGCACAGCATGGGTGGAAATATCGTTTTGAATTTCGTTATCGAAAAAAATACTGAATTACAGGGAGTTATTGCTTCGTCGCCATGGTTAAAATTAGTGCATCCACCTTCGTCTCTATTGGTCTGGGTAGCAAGTTGGGCGTCGTATATTGTGCCATGGTTGACTGTGCGTACCGGAATCAAAGCGGATCAATTATCGAATGACGGAGTTCGAACGAAAAGTACCAAAACAGATCCACTTCTGCACAAAAAGATTTCCATCAAACTTTTTTCCGATCTGTGGAAAAGCGGCGAAATGTTGCTTAGCAACAAGCACAGGTTGAACATACCCCTTTTATTAATGCACGGAACTGCCGATCCACTGACCTCTTATCAGGCAAGTAAATCATTTGCACAAAATGCCGAAGGAAGCATTACTTTCAGGGAATGGCACGAAATGCGGCATGATCTGCTCAACGATGCCGGTAACGAGGTCGTTTTTCAATATGTGATGAATTGGCTGACCAATCAAATAATCAAAAAATGGAACTGTTCAGAACAATAGTCAATTGTAAATCTTCGCCTGAAAAAATCAGTTATGATACATCGTTTCTGATGGTAGGATCGTGTTTTGCTGAAAATCTGGGCGCCCGGTTGCAGCAACTCAAATTCAATGTGATCGTCAATCCGTTCGGGATAGTGTATCATCCGGCGCCGGCAGCGTATCAGTTGGAAAGAATCATTACCGGAAAACCCTATACAGAGGATGAATTACAACAGCATAACGAATTGTGGTACAGTTTCGATCATCATGGGCGATTTTCTCATACAGATATTTTGACATGTCTTGAACGTATCAATCACGAATTAGAACAGGCGCATGAACAACTGGCACACTCGAACCGGCTTTTTGTTACTTTTGGAACTGCCTGGGCATATCGTTTGAAACACACCGGACGTATCATAGCCAATTGCCACAAGTTACCATCTACCGATTTTGATCGGATTCGTTTTAGTGTGAATGAGATACAGGATATCTGGATAGAAACCATTGACAAGTTACTGGGATTCAATCCTGCCATAAAAGTTGTTTTCACGGTAAGCCCGATACGGCATCTGCGCGATGGCGCACATAAAAACCAGTTGAGCAAATCAACATTGCTGCTGGCTGTTGACTATTTGAATCAAAAAAGGGAAAATACCGGTTATTTCCCTGCTTATGAAATCGTTTTGGATGAACTGCGCGACTATCGTTTCTATGCTGAAAACATGACGCATCCGAATGTTGTGGCCATCAACTACATTCAGCAGCGTTTCTGCGAAAGTTACATGACGGAGGATACGCTGCAAATCATGAAAACAGTGGAAGACATTGTAAAAGCGGTAGCGCATCGTCCATTACACCAAACCTCCGAATATCGGAAATTTGCTGAAAAATATCTTGAAAAAATTGTCCAAATGAAGCGTCAAATGCCACAATTAGATTTTTCGGAAGAAATCGAGCGGTTTACATTCTGATTTTTTACAACGGATTACTCACCGTGGGTAATTTAGTCGTATTCTGAAGGTTTTGCTTTTCAATATCCATTTCTTCAATGATCATTGCATTGGGACAAATGATGGAAACCGGCGCTCCTCCTGCAATCATGTTTACAACTATGGTTTCCGCCGATGTGCCCAGCGAACGTTTCAGTTTGGCCATATCAATCCGCGAAGGTACTGCCGCCCGCACCAACTGTTCGTTTCCATCTTCTACCGAAACCCTGTAAAGCGAGGAATAACGCCCGGATGGTAAACTGCGGATGATGTAGGCATAATCCAATCCTTCAATACGGGCAGCCTCTAATAATTTTGCTTTCAATGCGTCGCGAGGAATGCCGTCGGAGGTACTTATGGACAATACACCCGGCGACACCCGGGTAAAAATGCTTTGTGGCTGGTAAGTGTATATGCGGTTTCCGGTAGGTGTTTTGATTTTTTTGGTCGGGACACGGTCGCACATCAACGCACGCAACATCCCGTTCTCTACCAGAAGGAGTTCGCCGGATGGAGTGATACCCTCTGTATCAATTTCATACGAACCTATTAATATTTGTCCATTGTAACTTTTCAGTTTGGGCATTGCCTTCACGGTAATATCTGTCGACAGTATCCTCCGGTTCAAGCGGTCTTCCATTTGCCGTTGCACACCTCCGCTTTTCAATGGAGTACGGTAAGCCACTAATCCTGTGCGCGGCGTGAGCAGCTCAGTAACCATTACTGACGTCAGCGCAGCGCCTTCGAGCAACACAGGACCTGTATAACTTTCGTCAAATTTGGGCGCATGAGTCACTGCAATGATATTTTCAGCCATTGCTTCTATTTCTTTTACCACCAGTGCAATATCAGGAAAACCGGCTTCTGTCAGACTGTAGTAAGCCAACCGGTCGCTGATTTCCTCGCCGTCTTCCAGTTTCGTATAGGCGTTTACCGACATTACTATTAATCGTACCGGATGCAGCAATTGCGTACCTTCGGAATTGATGCTGAAAATATGTCCTGAATAGATTTCAACGCCTGCATTCGATCCATAAATTTTCGGATATTTTTTAAATACTGCCGAACAATCACGGACTATTTTTTCCCAATAATTTCTTTGTGGGGACAATTCTTCGGCTGCACCATAATAACTAACCGCTGGTAAAGGCGTGAAATCCGGCAGTTCTATCACTTCCTGCGGAAGATTCAACTGTCTGAGGGAAGTTAACTTGTTGCTGTATTCTTCAATGGCCGATTTATATACATTGTCGGAAAGCAACCATAGCCGGCGGCGTATTTCATCGTAATATCCGTCAATCGGCGCTGTGTCGCTACGACTGCCTGCACGGTAATCGGAGTTCGAAAGATTGATGTTCGCTAATTGATAATTGCCCACCAGCACCTGTGCCGACATACCACCTACCGGAAACTCGTTAACGCCGGTAATGGCGCCCAAAGTGGCCTGCACCTGAAAAATACGGCCTTCCTGCATCGCATACTGAATGAAAAACGGTTTTTCCCAGTTTCTGATGGACAGGCTGTCCATATTGCGCTGTAATTCATCGCTCATGGCTTTGAAGACCATACGCTGTTTTTCCGTCTGTGCCTGTGTTACAGGATAGAGGGAAAAACAAAAAAACAATATACAGGTTAGATGTTTGATTTTTTTGATTTTATCCATTTTCTTTTTTTCTTTGTAATCCGCCTTCAATAATCTCAATAATTTCCTCTTTTTCAATAATCAGCATTCCAATCCGTTCTTCGGTCACTCCTTCGCATAAACGATAACTGTATACCGGTGTTTTCCCGTCGATAAGCGTATGGAAATACCCGAAACGAATGTTCCCGACGCTGCGAAGCCGGTCGGCAACTTCTAAAATATGCGACGAAACAAGAAACACGCTTCCCCGCACCTTTGCGAATGCCGAAATAATGGCCAATGTAGCGTCGTGAGCATCTTTTACGTTGGTGCCACGGAACAGTTCGTCGAAAATGACCACTAAATTTCCGGTACGGTTGATTTTTTCTGCAACAGCCTTCACGCGAAGCACTTCATTGTAAAAATGGCTGTAACCCTTGTTGAGGTCGTCGGCAATGTTGATGGTGGAAAACAAACCGTTGAAAACTCCTGTCCGCATGGATACAGCGGGAACCGGAAAACCCAGATGAGCCAGAAAAACAGCAACGCCAAATGCTTTCAGAAAAGTAGATTTACCTGCCATGTTGGCGCCCGTAATAAAAAACAGATTACTATCCTCGTTGATTTTGACGTCGTTTTTTACGGCGTCTTTCAAAAAGAGATGATATAATCCTTTGATTTCTATTTCTTTACTTTCAGATATTTCGGGAAATACCAATCCATGTTCGCACATTGTTTCGGCAACAGCCTGAAATGCATCTATCTGATATAGTGTTTGTAGAATTTTTTTCAACCTTTCAAATTCATAATAGCGAAAAAGGTAATCAAACCTTTCTATATTCATCGCTCTGATTTTTTTCTTTGTGTTGAACCCGATAATCTTGTTGAGTCCAGTATTTCGGATACTGTCTGCAATGAAAACAAACTGCTGTTCCAACAAATCCGGGAATTTTTGTTCGGATTTTTCAACAACAAAGGAATACAGTTTTTGCAAAAATTCAATCACATATACAATTCCCCGTTGTATGATGTAGTATTCGTTTGTAGGTTGAAACCAGTATTTTAGCGCCTTGTGCCATGCGTTGAAGCGTGACAGTTTGTTGGGTTTATCGCCCGAAAGTAAATAGGATTCAATGAAATCAAGCAAAAAGGGGTCTATGAAAACGGATAAATTTTCTTTGTAAATATAATCGATCAAGTACTGCCTTTCCCGTATGGCCTTTGAATCCGTCAATGGACATTGAAACATATCCAGCAATTCTTCTTTACCGCCATGCGAAATTGTCCGATCAAAAAATTTGAAGACAGAATGTTTAACCTCTCTCCCTCCAAATATTTCCAAATCGGTGCATGTTTGCCTGTCTATCAAGAAGGATTTTGTCAATTTCATTTGACTGTTATCTGAACAAATGAAAACTCCCGCTATAAGGCCCCGGTTTCGGGTTTCTGGTAGACGGTTCATCCCAACCTACTGCCTTGATTGTATAATAATACATCCCTTCGGCAGCTTCCCTTCCGGTTTTTTCGATTCGTCCATCCCATCCCTGCCATTCTCTGAGATCATCGCCCCGGTAGTAATACACCTGTTTTCCTGCACGGGTATAAATCCAAATCTCGAATTGCCGCAGGGATACAGCGTATGGTTTGAAATAATCGTTCTGTTTGTCGTCATTGGGTGTAAATATGTTTTGATTTTTGGCAACTCCATTTACAATTTCTCCCAGTGAAGGACGGTCAACCGGTATGAATACCGGATCGGTCGTATAGGTGCACCCCCACATGCTGGTAACTTTCACTGTAACCTGATAATCAGGTGATCTTGGAGTGAAATAAGTATACATTATAGTATCAGGAGGAGGTTTATCAAAGTTGTATACTATATTGTCGCCATTTCCAAAATCCCATACATATTCGCTATTGATTAAATTGATGATGTTCGGGTTACATATAAATTTCACAGGAACAGGAGCCGATCTGGGTTCCTTTTTTGGGAACATGTTCGGATGCTCTTTAATCAGTTCTACGTACGGAAGTATTGTCCGGTACATGATATCGTCCTTTCGTTCGACACCGAACCTGTCATAAGCCCTGAAATAGAACCGTGTATCTTCGTGAGGCGGGTCAATGTGGCGCAGGTATTGAATGTTTCCCTGCGTGTTAAGCGGTTTTGTCACTTCCTCGCCATTGTCTAATCTTATAGTAAAGGTAATCTTGTTGTTAAGGGTCAAAGCCTGTTGTAGCCTGCCGGGTTGATAATAGGTGAACGACGATTGAATTGTTGGTATTTCGGGGTTTAAACGAAAATCGGTATGGGTACATTGCCTGTATGCGCCGGTTTCTACTACTTCTCCATTTTTATTTTTATACAGACTGAAATCGAATCCGGGATTCATATATAGCCAGGCAACAAACGTATCGCGCGGAGCAGTAGCTCCACGTGGCATTACCGTTACTCTGTAACCTCCCTGTTTTAAACCGTTTTGAGATGTTTCCGTAACGTCCGGTATTACGTCAAACTCTTCGAAATTCATTGTTTTTTCATTGAACCGATACCATTTGAACGTACTTATATCTGATTGTGTTAACGATAAGTTACCATCCGTCTTTTGGTTGAATACAAATATAGTGTCTTGTTTCTTTGTATTTAAGTAGGATGTAACAATTGCGGTATCGGCATTTCGTGCGGTCAGTTGCCCCGATACCTGTGCCACTGAGCAACATGCCAACATGAATGCACAAATCTTTATATTCAGTAAGTTATAATTTTTACACTTTGACATATCTTTAATTTCAAATCAATGAATAGAAACGGCAAATGTACACTTTTATTGTTTATCTTAAGATAATTGCACCCATTCCTTCGGTTTGATAGGTTTGGTAATTGCCTTTCTCATCGCTGTAAATGAGTAATGCATCAAGTTCCGGATGTTGTTTGAGGATTTGAATGCTTTTTTCCAATCCTGAAGCCAGACAAACGGTTGCCCACGCATCGGCTGTGATGCAATCGTCAGCAACAATGGTAACACTCAAGAGGTTGTGCATTGCAGGATATCCGGTTTTTGTATCAAAGGTGTGACCATACTTTTTCCCGTCGATTTCGTGAAAGCGCCGGTAATTACCTGATGTAGCCATAGCACGATTATTGAGGAGCACAATAGCCGCACCTGTCGCTCCATATATGACATTTTCAACCGGTTTTTCGATTTGTGTACGCCAAATGACACCTGAAGCGTTTACTCCCTGCGCCACAATTTCGCCGCCAATATTCACTAAAAAATTTTTGCAACCCTTTTCTTTCAGAAAATCGGCCACCACATCCACCGAATAGCCTTTTGCAATGGCATTCACATCGAGCATCACTCCGGGTAAATCTTTCACCACCTTATCGCCCACAATCCGTACTTTGTCCATCCCTACGTATTGCATCAGACTGTCAATCTTTTCCGGATTCATTTCAGGAACATAGCCCGTAAAACCGAAGCCCCACAGGTTGACAATTGGCGCGATGGTGATGTCGAAAACCCCGTCCGACGCTTTGTTTACTTCGGCTGATTTGTTGAAAACCGTACGAAAATAATCATCGACAACCGCAGCAGGATCATTTTGATTGATACGCGAAATCAATGATGCAGGATCATACGTAGAAAGCGATGCGCTGAAGTCATGAAGCAGTTGTTTGATTTCTTCGTCGTAATCAGTTCCCTCGGGATTACCATACGTAATATTGTAAAAAGTACCTTGCGTAAAACCCCTGTTGGTGACATAAACATCAGATTGCCCGCAGGAAAACAGCAGGCTTCCGGCAATGACAAAAACCGGGATTATTTTATTTTTCACCTTACAGCAGCGTGTTTAACATATTGGCCAATGCCGCCTTTGAGGTCAGTCCCACTTGTTTATTGACCATTTCGCCGCCCTTGAAGAACAATATCGTTGGGATGTTGCGGATACCATACCGGTTGGCAATTTCGGGACACTGTTCGATGTCCACTTTACCAACTACCGCCCGTCCTTCGTATTCCGATGCAATCTGCTCAACAGAAGGTGCAATTGCGCGACAAGGAGCACACCATGGCGCCCAAAAATCAACCATTACCGGTTGTCCTGATTCCAATACAATTTCATCGAAATTGTTCTCATTCAATACTGTTGCCATATTTATTTATTTTTTTTGAATCGCAAAATTACGATTAGTTTGTCAGTTTCCCAAAATTTTATTCCTTAACCACGATTTTTTCGACGCCGATAACCTTTTGGTTATCCACAAATCGCAGCAAATAGATACCACTGATGTCAGGGGCGTTAAACGTTATTTTATTATCTGATGATTTAAAAGTTTGAATCATTTTGCCGACTGTATTGTACAAAACAACAGTCATTTCGCTGCGATCATCCGGTATTTCGATGATCACAAGGGCGTTTCGATCAACTGGGTTGGGATAAACCTTTATTTTCTTTTCGGTTGAATCGTCTGCATGTACCGGTGTGGCAGTCAAACAACACATACACACCACGATGATGGATAAAAAAATGTGCTTCATCATACTTTTTACTTTTTGATTGTTCAACATACTTGTCTGGCATTAAAAAATGAACCTGTATATGATAATACAATAATCAGGCCAGGATTTGCATTTTTTGGTCAAATTAAGAAAAATTTGCAAACATTAATAATATTTTAACATTTGTGCACATTTATTTTTTGATGAGTAAACAAAAAGAAGAGGGTGCCCGCTAAAGACACCCTCTTCAATTTCATCAAATCATTGGATTACCAACGTTTGTTTTGCTGCCGGTCGCCATAACCGCCACCGCTGCGACGTCTGTCGCCGCCACCGCCGCCACCGCCATGACTGCTTCTTGCAGGCCTGTCTTCGCGTGGACGAGCTTCGTTAACGGTAATCACTTTTCCGTCGTATTCAGCCTGGTTCAATTCATTGATCGCTTTCTGCGATGCTTCATTATCCGGCATTTCAACAAAACCGAACCCTCTGGAACGGCCTGTATATCGGTCGGTAATCACTTTTGCTGAAGAGACTTCGCCATATTCTTCGAATAACTGCCTCAAGTCGCTATCTTCAACCTTAAAACTCAGATTTGAAATATAGATATTCATTGAAAAAAAAATAAAAAAAATTAATACTCTTGGTTGAAAACAGTGAGGGAAAACTAAATATCCAAATAGACAATCATTCTGACCTAAAATTCTCAAACAATGCCGCAAATATAATGGAAAAGATTCAAACTAAAAAATTTTTTTTAATAAAATTGTTTTGGAGATTTCCTGTTGTATTGTAAAGTCATCAAAATTAAGACTATAGCTTGAATGCTTGTTCATAAAAAAAATGCCTTTACAGGAAATGATGGGCGTGTAAAAAACTTTTTTTGAAGATGAATTGCTGAAAAGTTCCGAAAAAACAATATATTTGCAAAAAATATGTTTGAATTTTTAAAACGAAACACTCCGGTAGTGTGTCCGAAAATCGGCGACAATACCTTTCTGCTTTGGGAACCCTGTTCCGAAAACCACGCGGAAGTTATACCCGGATTCATCAAATATTTGTTGGATCTTGGGTACACCGTATCGGTGCTGGTTGAGCCAAAACGAATTGACGAGGGTCTGTTTTCCCTGTTTGGAGATAATGAACGGGTTTATATCAACCGCATATCAAGGAAAAACACCAAACAATATCTTCTGAAAAACGGACTTGGCGGTGCCAAAGGAATATTGATCTCGACGCTTACCGAAAAAATCAGATTAAAAGATATTCCGCTTGTGGCTGGACAGAAAATATTATGCGTGTCCCATGATATCAAAGTCGATGCAGCATTGATTGACAAAAAAACCATCACCCTGCGTCGTATGTGCGACGACAAAGTCAAGACAGTTGTTGTTAATCCACATTATTTTGGTAACGTTACTGCGTCACCTAAAAACAAGACAGTCAATTTTATCAGTGTGGGTGCGCTCAGTAAAAAACGGCGCAACATATCATTACTGATCGAGGCGGCACAAAAACTGTGTCAGGCTGGTGTGTGTGATTTCAGGATTACTGTTATCGGCAGAGGAATGTTGTATTGTCTACCAAAAAAACTGCGTCCGTTTTTCCGTATTTTAGGACGCCTTGAATTTCAAGAGATGTACAAAGAGATGCAACAGTCCGACTTTTTTCTGCCATTGCTTGATCCACAGATATCAAAACATGACCGTTACATTACCACCGGAACCAGCGGGTCTTTTCAATTAATATACGGATTTTTGAAGCCACCGGTTATTGCCGCACGCTTTGCCCCGGTTAACGGTTTTGACCATACGAACAGTATCATTTATGAAAACAATGCAGACCTTGCTACTGCAATGGAAAAAGCCATACGCATGACGGCTGAAGATTATTCAATAATGCAAAAAAAACTTGAACTTTATACAGAAAACCTGTACAGTGAATCATTGGAAAATCTGCGTCAACTGGTAGGAGTAATGCAAAATTCATAAATAAGCATCAACTCTTTTGCTATATTTTCATCTGAAAAACGTTCAACAAACATTTTTCCTTCTTCCACCATTTTAAGGGTTAAGTTCGCATCATTCAGTATCATGTTGATTTTATCCGCCAACTCCGTTTCATTATCGGGGTCGATGTAAATAGAGTGTACGCCTCCCGCTTCTTCCATACATGAGCCTTTTGCCGCAATCACCGGCGTGCCGCTTGTCAAAGCTTCAATTATCGGTATACCGAATCCTTCGTAATAGGAAGGTAATACAAAGATCTGCGCTAATTGATAAAAAGCAGGTAAATCCTCAAATAAAACATGGTGATGAAAATGAATTCTGGTTGAAAGGTGATGCTCCATTGCATATTTTTCTACCACTGTTTGATACTTTGTTCTCATTCCGGCAGCAACTAAATGAATATCCGGGTCGATATGCTTTAATGCTTTTACAATCAATAGAAGGTTTTTCCGGTCTTCAATGGTTCCCACATACAGCAAAAATCGCGCCGGAAGCGAATATTTCCGCTTCAGCTCTTCTTTCTTGTCCAGCGATGGAACCTGTCTGAAATTGGAATGACACCC
>Ga0209628_10002367_pt1 | contig 12758 bp, 15 predicted proteins | sample TergutCu122P4_FD_187285 | JGI IMG/M metagenome (GOLD analysis project Ga0209628, IMG submission 187285) | Cubitermes ugandensis P4 segment gut microbial communities from Kakamega Forest, Kenya - Cu122 P4 (SPAdes) (version 2) | ecosystem: Host-associated > Arthropoda: Insects > Digestive system...
ATTGAACGTTTTGAAATTACTTTGGCTTACCGTTTTAATGATGTTAAACTAACCACGAATAAAACACTGCAACAAAAAACGCTAATGAGTCCGCATAAGGCACTATTAAATTTAAACTATTCATTACGTTACGACAAATGGAAATTTAACCTTACTTTTCAGTACAACTCGCCCATGCGAATACCGGAAATGAGTGCTGATTATCATCCTATTGTCAATAAAAAAGGAAACTCTCAGGGCTGGGTAATGATGAATGCACAGGTAACCAAAAAGTTCCGTTTGTGGGAACTCTACTTCGGTGGTGAAAACATGCTGAACTACAAGCAACAAAACCCAATTATTTCTGCCGACAAACCCTTTGGAGAATATTTTGATGCCTCTGTAATTTATATGCCGATAACAGGAATTATGGGGTATTTAGGTGTGAGGGTAAAGTTGTAATTTATGAAAATTTGGCTCGCCCCTTTGCATGGGATTACTTACTATAATTTTCGAAATTGTTTTTGCAAACATTTTTATAAAATTGATTGTGCCATAACACCTTTCATTGCTGCACAATCCAAAGGTAAATTCAATCCCAAAAAGCATCAAGACTTGTTTCCGGAAAACAACAAAACATTGCCCATTATCCCACAATTAATGGGGAATAATTTGAATGAGATTATTGAAACGATTATTGTATTGCATGAAACATTTGGGTATAAACAGTTTAACTGGAATATTGGCTGTCCAATGAATCAAATTGTGCGTAAAAAACGGGGGTGCGGCGTGATGCCCTTTCCGGATTTGATTGAAGAGGTTGTGAGTGAAGTTTGTAGTAAAACCACTCTTCGCTTCTCTATTAAAATGCGGTTGGGAATGCACTCCCCGAATGAAGGATTAGAGATTTTGCAAAGACTTAATTCGTATCCCATTGATTTTCTTTGCATACACCCAAGGTTGGGAGTGCAACAATATGAAGGAAATGTGGATTTAACTCTTTTGGAAACTTTTCTCAAAATCACCAATCACAAAATTATTTACAGTGGAGATATTAATAATGTAGATTTTTTTCTACAATTACAACACCGTTTTCCAAAAATTGTAAATTGGATGTTGGGGCGCGGGTTATTGCAAAATCCGTTTTTAGCTGAACAAATTGTTATTGCAAAAGGCAGTAAACAAAATAATGAACTGCCGGCAGTTTCAACCGAAGAACAAAAAAGGTTTATTTGTTTTTACCATGAATATGCAGAGATATTACGAACATTAAAAAATGAAAAAATTGCATTAGGTGTATTAAAAGAGTTGTGGCATTATTTTGCTTTTTTTTGGAAGTTAGATGAAGTTAATTTGCGACAACTGTTACAAATAAATGATTATTATATGTTTAATAAGAGAATATCTGAAACTGTTTTTTAAATTATTACTAAAAAAATGATATTTTTGCATTCTCAAAAAAACAACACAATGAACCAGCAAATATTTCAAGAAATTCAAACTTTAAAACGACAAATACTGCCGAATGAAAAGGTTATACTTTTCGGTTCGCAGGCGCGGGGGGATGCCCGCCCTGACTCCGATTGGGATTTGCTGGTGTTGCTGAATAAAGAAAAAATAACTTATGAAGATGAAAACAAATATGCTTACCCATTTGCAGATATGGGCTGGAACTATGGCACTTATATTAGTGTAAAAATGTACACAAACGATGAATGGCTAAAAGGCTCTTTTACACCTTTTTATTACAATGTTCAAAAGGATGGAATAATAATAACTTAAAAAAACGAGAAATATGGGACTAACAAATGATGAAAGAAGCGCACTAATTCAATTGAAGATTGAAAGAGCAAATAGTACCTTTAAAGAAGTATCTGTTCTAATTGAACAAGGTTTTTTTAGAACTGCCGCCAACAGATTATACTATTCTTGCTTTTATATTGTAAGCGCATTGCTTTTACAAAATAAGTTTGCCGCAAGAACCCACCAAGGAATTATTTCTTTGTTTGCTTTGCATTTTGTTAAGACAGAAATTGTAAGTATTGATAACGGTAGGTTATATAGAAGTTTGTTTGAACTTAGACAATCAGGCGATTATGACGATATTAAAGAAATTTCAAAAGAAGATGTAGTTACTCGAATACAACCTACCGAGCAATTTATTCAAACAATTGAAAATCTAATAAATAATAATTTACAAAATAAAAAGTAATACCATTATGGCTATAGATCACAAAAAACTTTTCCCCAACGTTACCGATGAGCAATGGAACGATTGGAAATGGCAGTTGAAAAACCGCATTGAAACTTTAGAAGAACTGAAAAAGTATGTGCATTTGACCTCCGAAGAGGAAAACGGCGTTAAAAAAACGTTAGAAACGCTGCGGATGGCAATAACGCCTTACTATCTCAGTCTTATCAATCCCGATGACACTGAGTGTCCCATTCGGAAGCAGGCAATTCCTACTAAATTTGAAACGCACAGAGCAGCCGCAGATTTGCTTGACCCGTTAGATGAAGATGAAGATTCGCCGGTTTCGGGGCTAACGCACCGCTATCCCGACAGAGTACTTTTCTTAATTACCGACCAATGCGCGATGTACTGCCGCCACTGCACCCGCAGGCGTTTTGCCGGTCAGCACGATTGCGAATCGCCGCAAGAGCGCATTCAAAAAGGGATTGACTATATTGCGGCCACTCCGCAAGTGCGCGATGTACTGCTCTCCGGAGGTGATGCGTTGATGGTGAGCGACAAAATGTTGGAATCTATCATAGAACGTTTGCGAAAAATTCCGCATGTGGAGGTAATTCGCATCGGAACGCGCGCTCCCGTGGTTTGTCCGCAACGTATTACAGATAATTTGGTTAACATGTTGAAAAAGTATCATCCCATTTGGGTAAATACTCACTTTAACCATTCTAACGAAATGACCGATGAGGCAAAAGCGGCGTTGGAAAAATTGGCAAACGCAGGTATCCCCCTTGGAAATCAAACTGTTTTGCTCAGAGGCGTGAACGATTGTGTGCTTACTATGAAGAATTTGGTGCACAATTTGGTGAAAAACCGCGTACGTCCTTATTATATTTACCAATGCGACTTATCTCTTGGAATTGAACACTTTAGAACCTCCGTAGCCAAAGGAATCGAGATTATTGAGGGGTTGCGCGGACATACTTCCGGTTATGCAGTGCCTACCTTTGTGGTGGATGGACCTGCAGGCGGCGGAAAAATTCCCGTAATGCCCAACTATTTAATTACGCAAGGGAACAACCGTGTGGTGTTGCGCAATTACGAAGGTGTTATTACAACATACACAGAACCTGATAATTACGTTGCAAACAGCGAGTGTAATAAGTGTAAGCACAAATGTCATACCGAGGGCGTATCTGCGCTCCTCAACGGTGATGCAGTGGTTATTGAACCCGCAAATTTAGCCCGAAGAAAAAGACATGCAAAAAAATAAACTGCTGTTTATTCTTCTTTTTCTATTTTTTTTTCTGATTAGTTTTTCCTGCAAAAGAAAACCGGCAGAAATAGTCATTACACCGGATGCGTTAAAAAACCACCTGCAAAACGCACGTCTGTATGGAAATGTAAAAAATATTGAAACCAGCACATATTACTATGCAAGCAAAGATTCATCCTGTTTCTTCTTCAGTAAAACTATACAATGCTTCAGTTCAGATGGTTACTTAACGCAAGTAATTATATTCGATAAAAATAATGATACCGTATCTTTAAAAAAAATCTATTATTTGCCTAATGTTCAGGAGAACTATTGGGAAGAGGTTAATTTTATTGAAAAAACTAAAACAAAAGACACTTTTTTGTATGATAAAAATGGTTTTAAAAAAGAAGAATGGTTGATGGTAAACGATTCAATATTATATAAAATTCAATATAAAACAGATGGGATTGGAGGAATTATTGAGATGAAACGGTTACTTCATGAGTATTATCTTACTAACAAAATCTATTATAATGACAAGGGATTGGTTGAGCGCATTGAAGAATATGACCCGAACCTTAAAATTTATAAATATTTCACAATCGAATATGATAATTATGGTGTTGAAGTGAACCGACGGGCATTTAAAGCAAATAATGATATTATTGAATATACTTATACACAATATAATAACGATGGATTACTTGTGAAAGTAATTTTTGAAGACCGTTTGCATAACTATCGAGAAGATAGAATTTATATCCAACATGACACTCATAAAAACTGGTTGGAGGAAGTTGTAATGCAAGGAGATGATACATTGAAGAGAAGGGTAAGGCAAATTGAATACTACTAACAATTAGTTCCAGTTCCAGCACAATTCCACTAAGTCTTTCCAGGGGACACCGGCATTTTCGGCAATAGCGCGGTTACAAATCTCACCATTGTAGCAATATATGCTTTTTAAAAAAAATGGGTTAAATTGAATTACGCGTTTGATGTTTCCCGAAAACAGTAATAATGAAACCAATTGTTTAACAGTATCTTGTATTTGAGAGTTGGCTAAATTTAGAAAATTAATTCCAAGAGCAGTAATTTTTTTATCGTAAAGATATTGAACCATTTCATTTGTAAAAACTTCTGGTGGTGCTGTAGAAATAATGAGTTGTTTATCTTTCAAAAAGAAAATCTCTTCTAATGAAAAAGGGTCATATTTTAATATGAGATTTGAAAGTGCGATAACCGGCAATTCATCTTCCATAATATCAGCACCGTGTTCAGTAAATTGGTAATCCGGAATGGTGTGATTTTCCCCAAGCCCTCTTTGAACGAGAACAGCAACATGTTCATTCACAAATTCTTCAATATGTTTTAGTGAAAGTAATAACAGCGATGAAATAGTTTCCGAGGAAAGCATTCCAATAGTAGCCTTTATGTTATTCATTTCAACCTCAATAGGCGAAAGTTGTGGCTCGAGCGTGTGGCTGGGGTTAACAGGCGGGTGCATTAGAATATAATTTTTCGTGTGTGTTCATCTTCTCTTTCTATAAGTATTTTAACATAGTCATCATCTAAAACAGATTCAATATTTTTGGCCCATTCCATAAAGCAATAATGTCCGCTATCCAAATATTCAAAAAGTCCTATGGAAATTGCTTCTTCAGGGCGTTCAATACGGTAAAAATCAAAATGATATATTAGTTCTTTTGGCGAAATCCAATATTCATTTACTATTGAAAACGTTGGACTTGAAGGAATATTTTGAATGCCCAAATATTTACACAACGCTTTGATGAGTGTTGTTTTCCCCGCTCCCATCTCACCATCTAAGCTAAATATACGATGAGTAGGGTAGGAGGTTAATATTTTTTTTGCGACATCATCTAACTGGGAAAGTGTTGCAATTATCTCTTTAGGTGGCATTTGTATTTTTTTTTATTTTTCTTACACTAAATTGGCAAACCCCATAAAGGCCATGGCCAAAATTCCGGCAGTAATTAACGAAATTGGAACTCCCTGCATGGCTTTAGGAATTTTTGATAACTCCATCTGTTCTCTTATTCCGGCAAAAATGATGATGGCTAACGCAAAACCAGCAGCCGTAAAAATAGTATATAAGGTACTGTCTATGAGTGTTAAATTCTTTTGGGTAACAGAAATGGCTACCCCAAGCACCGCACAGTTGGTGGTAATGAGCGGTAAATATACGCCTAAGGCTTGATACATTGCCGGACTGGTTTTTTTCAAAACAATTTCCAACATTTGCACCAATGAGGCAATGACTAAAATAAAAGTAATAGTTTGTAAAAAAGTGATATGCAAAGGGATTAATACATAATTTTGTAATAATGAAGTTACCAAAGTGGACATGGTCATCACTAAAATTACAGCAATGCCCATTCCGGTGGCGGTGGTTATTTTGTTGGAAACGCCCAAAAAAGGACATATTCCTAAAAACTGTGCCAAAATAACATTGTTCACTAAAACGGCGCCTAATAACATGAATATATATTCCATAAGTATTTGATTTAAAGATTCGTGATTAATGATTTATGGTTTTATTTTTGGTTTGGAAAAAATTAACAAAAGCAATGATAAATCCGATGAGGAGAAATGCGCCGGCAGGCAGAATAAAAATGATAATACCACTACCATGAGTAAACTGATGGTTAAAAATAGCGCCGTTGCCCAACATCTCTCGGATAGCCCCAATAATAAATAACGAAATTGAAAAGCCTAACCCCATCCCCATACCATCTAACAGGGAATGGAAAACAGAATTTTTGCAGGCAAACGACTCTGCACGTCCCAGAAGAATGCAATTGACCACAATGAGCGGGATAAATATTCCCAAACTGTTTGCCAACGCCGGAAAGTAGGCTTGAAGCAGCAAATCAACAATGGTGGTAAAAGTAGCAATCAAGATAATAAATATGGGAATGCGTACCTTGGTGGGGGTTACCTTTTTTAACATGGAAATCAATACATTGGAGCATATTAACACAAAAGTGGTGGCCACCCCCATACCCACCGCATTAATGGCTGAAGTGGTTACAGCCAAAGTGGGGCACATCCCCAAAATGAGCACCAAATTTGGGTTCTCTTTAACTATCCCTTTTGTAAAAATACTAACCACACCTATTATTCATTATTCATTATTCATTATTAATTATTCATTTTATAGATAAAGTTCTTACCAATGCTATTAAGAATCCGATTACGATAAAAGCGCCGGAGGGAAGTATGAATATTAAAATTCCATCCCCTTCAATAAAGTTGTAGCCGAACAGGGCGCCACTTCCTAATATTTCTCGAATAGAACCCACAATAAATAGAGCAAGAGTAAATCCCAAGCCCATTCCAAGTCCGTCTAATATTGAGTTAAAGACGCTATTTCTTCTGGCGAAAGTTTCTGCGCGGGCTAAAATAACACAATTAACCACAATTAAAGGGATAAAAATTCCCAAATTATCAGCCAGTACAGGAAAGTATGCAAACAGCAGCAGTTCTACGGTGGTGGCAAAAATGGCAAAGAGGATGCAAAAAATAGGAATACGTACTTGACTTGGTATCAAGTTTTTGAGCATAGATATTGCCATATTTGACATCACCATTACGGAAGTGGTGGCTAATCCCATGCCCAACCCATTCATGGCCGAGGTGGTTACCGCCAAGGCAGGGCACATTCCCAAAATGAGTATCAAAATAGGATTCTCTTTAATAATACCGTTTGTTAAAATCTTTATTCTACTCATATTGCACTGAATCAACCTGTTTTTTTACTTCCATAAAAGCGTTGTAAGCTCTATTAACAGCATCACAAAATGCGCGCGAGGTGATGGTTGCCGCCGTAATTGCCACAATATCTCCACCACTTTTTAGAACATCCATTTTAGTGTTTTCGGGAGATTTTCCAATAAATTGCAAGGCAAAGTTAGATTTCCTCTTCTCCATTTTGTCTCCTAATCCGGGTGTTTCATTGGCTTGCAGTACTTCGGTTTCCAAAATAGTTCCTTCACTGTTGAACCCTACCATCAGGGTAAAAGTTCCGTTAAAGGCATTATGAGTATAAGTTTCCACTGCAGCGCCAAAAAGCCGGTTGTTTGCAAAAGCCAGGTGTATGCAAACAGAATCTTTATCGTTTTCAAGAAGGTAGTTTATTTTTTGTAGGTTTCCATGAGCGATATCAAAGCCGGGGAGCACTTTCATCACTGCCTCATGATTTTTCCGAATGCGGGCGGCTTCGATGGGCTCTTGCGTTTTGGAAAAAACAGTTGCTAACGCAAAACCCGCCAATACTGAAATAATTGTAAGAGATAACACCAACTTGAAGAGTGAAGATTCTTTTTTTGCCATATTAACTTGCTGTTTTGTAGTACTTTTCAACGAGCCACATCCGCCATTGCGCCAAACCGCTCGTTGCACGTAACCTTCTAAGATGCCCGTCCAGATTGGAAAAAACAATAAAAAACTTATTACTAAGTGAGTCTGAAAAGCAACTTTAACTAATACTATATTTTTATAACCAATATTTTATCTCAGTACTGTCATCATATCCTTCAATTTTACTTTCCACTTTAAAACCGGGTGGAATTGCACAATCAGAAACAATAACAGTTATTGATTTTACATTTTCTTCAGAAAGACATTTTTCAGGGCAAGGATCTCCAACAGGAAGCAAAACTAAAACTCTAAAATTACCTGATACATATTCCCCTGATGGATCAGATGGCGATCCTTTGTATTCTTGTGGACATACACTACCATCGTCAAATTCCCAGATAATAGTTATACATACAGTATCTGATGGTGGTAGTTCCTGCAGCCCCCTATTATAATAAATATTGACATCAATACTTAATGGTGGACAAGGTTGAGCAAAAAGTTGAACTGAAATTAGTAAATAAATTACTACTGCTAATAAAATTTTTAATTTTTTCATAATATTTTTTAGTTGAAATTTCTGCAAAAATAGAAAAATTATCTTAATTTTGCCAAAAAAAATGATGAAAAAAATACAAATCTTAATTTTTTTACTCGTTTCAATACTTACGTCAATCATGGCTCAATCTACTGAAGGAAAAGATTTTTGGTTGACATTTGGGCAAAATGCAAATGTTGGATCACCCACTAATCAAGTTAATCTCCAAGTTCGCATTGCAAGCGGAAGTAATCCAACAACAGTAACTTTTTATTTTATTAATTTGGCAACGTCTCAATCTTTTGAAGTTGATGCATTTCAAGTATTTGATTATACGCTTAGCCCATTAGAAAAGGCATCGGTATATAATACTTTTTTAGAAACGAAAGGCAGTCTACGCATTAATAGTAGTTATCCCATTACTGTCTATGCCCTAAGCCAAGTAGTATCCGGTAGTAATACATGGAGTGATGTTACTAATGTTTTTCCCTCAAAAGCACTTGGATCTAATTATTTTAATTTATCATACACACCTGCTATTGATGCTGATGCATACGCAGTTATTGCCATGGAGGATAATACAAACGTGTATCATAACAGTTCACCTGTGGCAACTTTAAATACTGGAAATGTATATTACAGGAGATCGCCTTGGTCTGACATGACAGGATCCCATATAACTTCTACCAAACCTATTGCTTTCTATGCGTTCAGTCAAAGAGCACAAATTCCTCAAGGTTATAATGTTGCATCACCATTAGTACAGCAATTGGCTCCGGTAGATACTTGGGGTAAAAACTTTTTTGTACCTGCATCCCATCTTATTAAAGATAGAATCCGTATTGTTGCATCACAGAACAATACAAATATTACCCAGAAAGGTGGTGAGTTAAAGTCTGTTATTGGTTCTCAATTGAGTCTTACAGGATTACTAGCCGGTCAATTTCTTGAGTTGGAGATAAATTTGGATAGTGCAGGCTGCTACATTCAATCTGATAAGCCAATAGGTGTTTGTACATATCTTACAAGTGCCAACTATAATAATCAGGGGGTTGCTGCACCTGCCCAATGCTGGGTGCCAGCAATGGAGCAAGCCCTATCCGAAGTATTGGTTGTTCCGTTTAAATATGTTTCAAATCCGACTTTAAATGTGCATTATGCCCTTGTGGTTACACCTACAAAAACAAAAGAGAATACAGAAGTTTCTATAGGTAATCAGCCGCCCACTGCTCTTAGTGGTGGCATTTGGATAGATAATAATTCAGCAGGGATGTCGTATTATCCAATGCCACTAACAAATGACATTGAATCCTACCGTTTTATAAATGGAGAGGGACTTTTTGTTCTGTGCTACGGTGTTGGCAATCAAGATTCTTATTATTATCTTGGCGGATCCTCTTTACGAGATTTAGAAGCAGCATTTTATGCAAATAATATTTCCTATCAATTTTTGTCGGATACAACTTTCTGTAATAATAATGTGAATTTTCTCGCTGAAATAGAAGGATTTATCCAAAGTAGGGACACTTTAAGGTGGTATATTAACGATGGTACAGGGGAGATAGAAGAGATTGTAGCGCAAAATCAATTGAAATGGAGCAAAATCTTTCCAAACGGTGTATATAAAATTAGAATGGAGATAATAGTCGAAAATGAAGAACCTAAATATAGAATAGGTACATTAAAGGTACAAAAGTTGTGGATAAAGATTAGGAATGTGCAGTATTGATGGCATTTCATATATTCATGTTTTTAACTCATTTGATGAAAAATTTCAAAACTATTATCAGAATAAAAAAAGATAATTTTATTAATTGAAGCAGTAGAGTGGGAGGGAGGTTGCTCTTTTTCAAGCGGCTTATGTTCAGTTGCTTTTTTGGGGATATCCTCATCAATATGAATATAAGCTTTTTTTTCTTGAAATGAATCTTTTGTTTCTTGAACATTTTCCTTTGTAGAAGTGGAAAATAAGTCCGGCTCTGAGTGCGATATATGCATCAGTTTTTCTTTTTGTAGTTGAATATTCAATTCTCGTTCATCATTACTGCGGAACATTTGCCCCACCCCCATTATAAGCCATTCTGTTTTTATATCTGGAAAACAGTGCAATATTTTTTTTGCAAATTCTAAGCTGGGTTGATTTCTACCTGAAAATAGATGGGTTAAATTTGAACGATTAATGCCCATTTGCTCTGCAAATGATGCGGGAGATAATTTGTAATACTCCATAACCTGTTTAATTCTGTCAATCATAATAAAAAATATTTTTACATTTGTTAATTTATCAAACTTTACATTTGTGCAAAAATATAATTTATTGCTTTACATTTGTAATTGTTAATAAAATTATGCAAATAAATAGTAATTAATTCATATAATTATCTAATTATTAAATATATAACATTTTATTGATAAATAAAGCGTATTGTTAATAACTTACATCAATGTTATTACAAATATTAAGCAAATAAATTACATAAAATACCTAAATTTCAGATATTTAACTCAAATAATTCAACATTTATTAAGAATTTTTATATAATTTCCTGTGTTTACATTTCGCCAAGCTCATTTTGTACACAAATGTAAATAAAAATCACAACAAACAAATGTAAACACCCAAATAAAGCAACAAATGTAAACAAGTTTACAAATATTATCACTTAAAAAAAAGCATAAAAAAGTTGATTAAACATAAATTAATAAAATGAAATTGAAAAATACACGTTGTTACCTAAAATTAATAAAATATTTATGGATATAACCATTTTATGGGCAGACGACGAAATTGAATTGTTGAAGCCACACATTATCTTTCTCCAAAACAAAGGATATCATGTTATTCCTGTTGTTAGTGGTAACGAAGCTATTGAAATATTAGAAAACCAAATTATTGACATAGTTTTCTTGGATGAAAATATGCCCGGTTTGAGCGGAATTGATACGTTAAAACGTATGAAAGCCATTGACCAAAATATTCCTATTGTTATGATTACCAAAAGTGAAGAAGAAAACATTATGGAAGACGCCATTGGTGGAAATATTGCCGATTATTTGATAAAACCGGTAAATCCAAATCAAATATTACTTTGTTTAAAAAAGAATATTGAAAACAAAAAATTGATAACCGAAAAAAGCACGATGGCTTACCAACAAGCGTTTCGGGATATTTCAATGAAAATTTCTGATAGACTTTCTTTAGAAGAATGGGAAAAACTTTATAAAGAACTTGTTTATTGGGAGTTAGAATTAGAAAAAATTGAAGATGCTGGGGTAGCTGAAATTTTAGCAGACCAAAAATTGGAAGCCAATACTTGTTTTAGCAAATACGTGATCCGTAATTATCAAGATTGGTTATTGGGTAATGGTGTTGAAAAACCTTTATTTTCTCACACTATTTTGAAAGAAAAACTTTTTCCTTCCATTAATAATTCTCCCATATTTTTATTTGTCATTGATAATTTGCGTTACGACCAATGGAAAACGCTTCAACCACTTATTAATGAATATTATAGAACCGATTCGGAAGATATGTATTACAGTATTCTTCCAACGGCAACCCACTATTCAAGAAATGCGCTTTTTGCAGGACTTATGCCTGGTGAAATTGCTAAAAAATATCCTAATATGTGGCTGAATGAAAATGATGAAGGGGGAAAAAATCAATTTGAACAGCCTTTATTGGGTGAATATTTAAAACGTTATGGAAAAAATGTAAAGTGTTCATTTTCAAAAATTTTAAATGTTGACTTTGGAAAAAAAGTGTTTGATAATATGCACCAATTAATGCAAAACCAATTGAATGTTATTGTTTTTAATTTTGTGGATATGCTTTCTCATGCACGTATGGAGGTGGATTTGATTCGTGAACTTGCGGATAACGAAAAATCTTTCCGCAGTGTTACAAAATCATGGTTTGAAAATTCAACCTTGCTTGATATGATTAAATTTTTGTCAACTCATAAAGTGCCGATTTTCATTACTACAGACCATGGAACCATAAAAATTACCAAACCCATTAAGGTTATTGGAGATAAATTTATTAACGCCAATTTACGATATAAAGTGGGTAGAACAATGGACTACCCTGCAAATCAAGTATTTGAAATAAAAAATCCGGAAGATATTTTCTTACCCAAAGAGGGGGTTACGCACCGTTTTATTTTTGCAACTGGGTCAGACTTTTTTGCCTATCCAAATAATTATAATCAATATGTGAACTATTATAAGGATACTTTTCAACATGGCGGTATTTCATTAGAGGAGATGATGCTGCCATTTGTGAAATTGGTGGCTAAATAATTTTTCAAATATTTTTTTTCATCTATTTTCGCCAACGATTACATTAATATATTATGAACAGAATTTTAGCGATTAACCCCGGCTCAACCTCAACCAAAATTGCGGTT
>Ga0209628_10002368_pt1 | contig 12755 bp, 28 predicted proteins | sample TergutCu122P4_FD_187285 | JGI IMG/M metagenome (GOLD analysis project Ga0209628, IMG submission 187285) | Cubitermes ugandensis P4 segment gut microbial communities from Kakamega Forest, Kenya - Cu122 P4 (SPAdes) (version 2) | ecosystem: Host-associated > Arthropoda: Insects > Digestive system...
GCCTTCCAGCCATTCCTTCCCGAAGATCGTTTCCAGACCGTCCTTGTATGTCTGTGTCATCGTGCCTTTTTTGCTCGATTCGTAGAACGACGGGCTTGATGCAAGCGCGCGGATAGCGCAACCCTTGCATTGAGCGCGGTACAGGGGCCAGTTCGGGGCCAGCATTGCATGGCCGCAGTGATCGCAGGTTTCGCGGTCATACGTCATCATTTACGCCTGAACAGGTCAATCGCCATAAGCAAACATCCAAACACCATCAAAAATGTTCCAAACCAAAACACAATCGGCTTATCAAAATTTGGCGATGCTTCAACGGCACCAAACAACGCGATCCACTTGCCTGATTCCATTCGATTACCCATATCAGTCATGCCTGCACAGTTCCAACGCCTGCGCTTCGGAAAAGCCTTCCGCAACGTAGGCAAGAAATTTGATGCGCCGATGCCGCGCAAGCAAGCGCATATGCTCGTGGTGGGCGGGATTGAGTAGCGCGGCAGCAAAATCACGCAACATTTGGGCGAACTTCACGGCCTGCTGCTCCTGCTTGTCTTGCGTCATGCTGGCTCACCATTGACTTGCGGAGGAAACTGCTCCATGCACTCTTTGCACCGCTGAATCAACCCGTCCTTTTCGGCAAGAGGCAATTCCTCAAACAGAGTGCAAACAGGAATCAAACCAAGATGCGTTGATCTGCACCACCGGCAAAACTTGCCAAATTCCACGGAGCAAGTTTTTTCGCCCATCTCAAATTCGATTGACGCTTTCATGCTCTCACCTCAGAAAACACACGACCCACGGCACGATTGATCGCTTCGTCCTTGTCGATCCTTGCCAGCTTCCAACGCAGCCTGTCTCCGTGCCATCCGTGGTGTCCTCTATGACACTCAGGGCAGCACGGCACGGCGGTAAACCACTGGCCTTGCTCGAATTCATGAATTTCCACACCATGCGCACCGCAAACCACGCACGGCTGCTCCGAAAGAAAGCCAACCCAGGCGCTTTCGGATGCCGTCTGGCGTGCTTTGCCCTTGCTTTGCATGGCGTCACTTCACGCTGATGAACGGCATCGCTTCGCCGCCCGTCACGTACTGCGGCAGCTTGCCGTCCCATTTCGAGATGGCTTGCAACTGCACATACGCGGCCCCGCCGTTTTTCTCCACGGCGGCAGACTGAATTGCAATTGCCTTGGCCTCACCTTCGGCCTGAGCGATACGGGCATCCGCCTCAAACTTCACCCGCTCCAGGTTGCGCTTGGCCGTTTCCGCTTTCTGGCTGGCCGTCACCTTTTCCTCAATGGCGGCATCAAAAGCATGAGAAAAGCCGAAGTTCACCAGGTTCACCGTCTGTACCGTCAAGTGGTACTGCGCAAGCCTGCGGTTCAACGCCTCGGTAATACCGGCGCTCACCTCTTGGCGCTTCGTCACCAGTTCCTCGGCGGTGTACTGCGCGACGATGGCCTTGAAAATCTCGTACATCGCAGGCTGCACAAACGATTCCTCATAGCTAAGTGACGGTATCAACTGGTACAACTCCCGCGCTTTGGCAGCGTCAACGTGGTAGTTCACCACAAGGTCGGAATGCACGCTTTGCAGATCACGCGAAGCCGCCTCGCTCTTGGCGGCTGTTGCAACACCCATTCCGGCGTACACCTTGTGCACCTGCGACCAAGGCGCGATAAAGTGCCCGCCCTCTGGCAGCGTTTCGGCGTGCACCTTCCCGAAGGTCGTCACCACGCCGATGTTCGATGCGGGGATGATGGTGAACATCGCAAACAGGAACGCCACCACAGACAAAATCAGCGCCGCACCACTACCCATGCGCAGCCATCGCCGCTCGTCTTTCTGGAAAAAGAACAAGACCGCGAACGCGATAACCGCGATCAGAATCAGGAAAAGAAAAATAGGCAACATGTGTTTCTCCGGTTGGTTGAAAAATCAGTCTTGAGCCATAGGCCCATCGGTAATGCGCACCACCACCTGCCCACCCTTGCGCACTTCATCGCGCACGAACGGATGGCTCACAAACCGCGCATCGTCGATTTGCAGCGCGTCGGCAATACCGTCGCGGGCAGCTTTCAGCGAAGCCAAAAGCCCGTCGTCATCGCGTCGGCGGCGGTCAGGCGGGTAGAAGTCGATCCATAGGTGCAGCCTGCCTTGCGGAGCCGTTCCAACACGCCACCCAGCGCCAAGCGCCAGCAGGTAGGCTTCGGAGCGAGCAGCTTTGCGCGCCCTCGCCAGTGCAGCCCAATGCACGCGGGCATTCGGATGAAGAACGCGGTTCGGCCACGGAAGAACGAGAGGTTTCATTGCACGTCCCGCCATTGCGCATCCAACACATCGCCATCCGGCCCAAGGCTGGCCGGGCACCACTGAACGCCTTGTTCAGTGCCCCAAGCCATGATGTACTCGCTCAAGTCGGCACACTCGGCTTTTGTCAGCTTGCTGGTGCGCCGATACAGCACGTCAAAACCGCGCCCATCAAGTGCGGGAACCATTTCCACGCCTTCATTGCGGGTACGGCACCAAGCCGACGTGAGCAGGCGTTTCCAGTCCTCGGCGTCCCATCGCCTGCCAGCCCATTCAAGTTGCTTTGCAACGTCGCCAATGCGTGAATGAAGCAGCTTGTTTTGAGCATCGCTGCGCGTCTCAGGCCGCAAATTCAACACAAGCTTGCTTTTGGCAAGCAGATACGGCTTCGCCCACTCCCATGCTTTCAGCAGTTCCGAATGCCCCTGCTGCGCATTCCACAAAACAGCGTGCATGGCTTCGCTCATGCCAACACCTCGGCAGCCAGCCGGTTCGCAGCCGCTCTAAATCCCTTGCCCGCCTTGCTGCGCCGCGAAGCCTTGCCAGCCGCTTGCGACAAATACGGAAGTACCACGCAAAGATCAAGGTAAATCTGATCCAGCCGTTGCGATGCTTCAAGGCAAGCAGCATTCGCCACACCGTCTCCGCCTTGAATTTCAAAAGACAACCGGAGCATGGCCGATGAAAGCGTCAAAAGGTGAGAACGTTCGCTCATTTCTCAACCTCAACCGGCAACCGCTCAAACTCGCCGCAAAGCACGCGGTCATACAGCACTACCGCACGCGCACTGGCACGAACCGCAATGCGGCGCAGCAGAGCTTCACGGCTGCGGACGTAATCGCAATACGTCATGTACGCCGGATAGCTCGTGTACAGCGCCATGAACAGCAGCGCCATGAATACAGCCTCTTTAGGCCGTTTTTCGGTGTCTAGGCCACCCATGTAGCCATCACCTTGTTTCGGCGTCATACGGGTTGATTTCGTGGCGTTCACGGTGCATCCTTGCCAAGCAGCCTTGCCCGGTCGTCGCGTTGCCGCTTCTTGGCTTTCAGCAGTTCAACAACCACGAAGCCGACAAGCCACACCACCAAGATCAACGCCGCCAGCGCGAACGGCCCCCACAGCGGGGCCGTAATCCACCACCAAGACCAGTCGATGTAGCCAGTCAGTTTCAGCGTCAGGAATACCAGAAACATCGCCCCGAAAAGGCTGATCCCGCTGGAAGTTTTCGATTCAGTGCTCATGCTCTTTCCTTTCATCGCATCAATCCAGCCCACGGGCTGGCTGTGTGATCACGCCAAGCCGTGTGCGCACGAACCTTGTTCACAAGACCTACGCTCACACCAAGCCGCTTGGCAGCCTGCGCGCTCGGTTCATCGCCCATGCGCAGCCCACACACGTCTTCATACGTCAGCCGCGCATGGCGCTTCCTCCAAGTCGCGGCGATCTTTGCTTTGCGAAGCTGGGTGTTTGCAACAGGCAACAGAACCTTGCGTGCGTACTTCGACAGGCTCACAACGCGCAGATGATTTGGAGCTACGCATCCACGTGTACCGCAGGTGCAAAGCGGGCGATAACCGGCTTCAATCTCTTTCCCACGCAGATTCAGCACAACTTTTCGAACAGATGCATGAGTGTTTCGTTTTGCATCCCACATGCGCGGAGAACCACCAGATTCAATCTGGCCCTGCCAAATCCAGCAGTCGCCTTCTTCAACGCAGCGAGACTTGATTTCGGAGAGAGTGGTCATTCAAAACCTCGCTCTTTCCTGACCACCGCCTTGCTAGGCGCCGGCCCTTCCCATCCTGTGAACCGCACCTTGCTGCCTTCGTAAAACAGCTTCACGTTCCCGATGCGGCCCTGACGGTTCTTCAACACGGTCAATTCGGCGTAGCTTTCCCACTCGCCGGTCAGGTCTGGTTTGTCTACGGCTTCGCGGTGCAGGCCAAGCACAATGTCTGCGTCCTGCTCGATGGAGCCTGAGTCGCGGAAGTCAGACAGCATCGGGTTGCGTTTCACGCGCTGCTCGATCTGGCGGTTAAGTTGCGCCAGCGCCAGCACCACAATGTCAAGCTCTTTCGCAAGAGCTTTCATCCCCTTCGTGATTTCTTCGATCTGGTAGGCGCGAGACTGCTTGCTGTCAAGCCCGGCCATCAGCCCGATGTAGTCCACGATCAGCACGTTCAGCCCGTGCAGGCGCTTCAAGTTGCGCGCCTTGGCTTTGACCTGGTTGATGTTCAAACCGGCTTGGTCGGTCACGTAAAAATTCAAGCTTTGCGCAGCCTGCGCACCTTCAATCACGCGCTCCCAATCCAGCCCGCGCTTGGGTCGGATCACGCTCGACAAGCTCACGTTTCCAAGCATCGCTGTCATGCGGTCGCGCACGTCACGATGTGGCATTTCCATGCTCATCAACGCCACCGAACAGTTCACCGCCATGTGCAGGCCGATGCTCAGTCCGATGGCCGTTTTCCCGTGGCCGGGTCTGCCACCGACAACCACAAGCGATCCTGGGCGCAAACCGCCTTCGATGTATTCGTCCAAGTCGGTCAATCCCGTCGGCCAAGACTTCGTACGTCCATCCGCACGGTCTTGCAGCGCCTGCATGTGCAGGCTCATCCCATCCTTGGCGCTCACCCAATCGTCGCGCGGAGCATCGTCCAAAAGCTTGGCCAGTTGCGCTTGCGCTTGCTCCACGCGCTCGGCAATCGGGCGGCTGGCATCGTGCGCCAGCTCGTACACCTCAGTGCTCACGGCGGCCAGTTGCCGCGCCTGCCAACGCTCCACAACCAGCGCCGCATGCCGCCGGATGTTCGCGCTGCTTGGCACGTACTGCGCCAGCGCGTTCACATCGGTCAGCGAAACGCGCCCGTGCAGGCCGTTGAAAACCGTCACCACATCCGCCGCATGCCCAGCTGCAAGTTGCCGCGAAATTTCGGCGAAAACTTCTCGGTACAACTCGCCAGAAAAATGTTCAGGCCGCAGCATGTCCGACACGCAGTCAAGCGCTGCGTTGTCGATCAGCATCGCGCCCACCAGAGCGGCTTCGGATTCGAAGCTGGCCAGTTCCGAGAGGACGAGTTCAGGTATCGGAGCGTTCATGCGGCCACCTTTTCATCGACACGTTGCGCTTGCGCGCCCTGCGTCGTCAGCGCATAAGCTCCGTCGTTCGTCGCGTACCAAAGCCGGAACCAGTTTCCGCGCACCGCCTTGCGGAAAACCCTGCGCCAGTCGATGTATCGCTTTGCGCCAGGCTCCGAGTACCGCGCCCGAAACTCCACCCACGCCAGTCGGACGAACTCCACCGGAAGCCCTGCGTCATCGGCGTAGGCGAACACCGGATCGTCAGGCGGAATCGGCTTTTTGCCATCGGCCTTGACCATCGCCAACCATGCCGGCAGGCCGATGGCCGAAGGCTTGGCGGACTTGCCCACCACGCCGACAGGCGTGGGGGGTTTGGGGGGTTTATTTATATATCCCTGTCCCTGTCCCTGTCCCTTGGATGCTGTTTCACTAGTGACAATTTCGTGACAGTTTGTTTTGTCGCTAGTGACTGGCGGGCTTTGTCCATTGTGACAAGATGCGTTGTCGCTAGCGACACTTTGGTACTGTCCCTTGGGACAACCTAGCGACAACCATTCGTCAAAGTCAGGTTGATGAATGTTTGTCGCGTGCCGTTCGTTGTGCTTCTTGATGCGTGCGCACTCCGTTTTCCAACGCTGGCGCAGCTTGGAAGTCCAAGCCTCTTTAGCTTTCTCGGCCACAACTTGGTGATACAAGCGGCCATCGGAACATTTGATGAAACCATGCAATGCTCCGTCTCGAACTCCTTTCCATGCCTTGTCGATCTTGCCTCGGCTCATGTAGCCTGCCTGTTTCGCAATCCAGTTTTCATCTTCTGGAATTGACGCTGCAGGCACTTGATGCCAAGCAGCGCACCAAAGCAACAACGCAGCCCAGCAAGCATCTGGCGGCTGGTTCGCTGCCAAGTCTGAATCACGCAGCCTGCCAACGTCCAATGGCATGAAAGCGAAGTCACGCAGATCGCAATCAACTTGCGTCATTGGCGGCGGAAGATTTACTGTAATTTCGCTCATCTGAACACCCATCAAAATTTTTCCGGCACAGCCACGGAATGCGCCTATCAAGAAAATCACGCACGGCAGGGCGGGATAGGTGACCGCCTTTTCGGTAGCTAACCTAGCCGGGTGAAAACTCACGTCAAGCCTCTTTCAGCTTCAAGGCGCGCCACCGTCTCCGGTGAACGCAGCGCAACCAATGAAGCCACGTCAGCAGCAGCGCGGCGGGCCTCATCTCGAATAAATCCAGACGTCGCAAGTTGGCTTAACGGAAGTCCTGCGGCGACACGTTCAAGCCGCAGCACGTCATCGCCGCGTCGAACAATCAGCTTTTCCAGCAACCTGTCTCGCTTGTTCATCTCCTGCTCCCATGTTCCATTCGTGCAGCTTTGGCTTCTGCCAGCTTGCTGCCGGCCTGAACAGGGCTTGGAGCAAGCGCAATAGGCCGACCCTGCAACGTCAGCGCATAACCACGCTTGAGCTTCTTGTGCGTGGTCTTTGTGGTCTTTGTGGCGCTCTTTGCAGTCTTTGCAGGCACGCGCTCGCGCCAACTGGCCCACGGCCACACAGGACGGCCACCCGGAAAGTGCGGGTAATGCAGCTTGTCGAGGCTGTTCATGCGGCCACCCTCATATCCCGGATCAACCGCAACTCAATCTCGCGCTCATGCTGCATCTGCGCAACCTGCTCGCGCAGTTCGCGGTTCTCGCGCTCAAGATCGGATTCAAGGCGCGTGAGCTTGCGCGGGTCATATCCGCGTTTGAGCACCCAGTAGTACAACCAGGCCTCTGATCCGCAGGCATCCATGAGCGCGTCCATCTGCGCTTCATTGAGCCGCGCCGCCCCGCTTTGCGCCTTGGAGAGAACAGCCGGATCAATACCGGCTTCAATGGCAACCGTCTTGTCCTGCAACCCGCTGTGTTTCAGCGTGTCGGCAATCACCTTGGCCTCGCTCGTCCATGCAGACCACTCGCTGGCTTGCACCGTGCGAAGCGGGCGTTTCACCCGAAGATCGAGGGGATCAGAAACGACATTCATTGGAATTGTGTTTGTTTGAAGGTCGGTCTCGGTGCAAAATTTTTTTGTCATGTTCACGTCACCCCAACTTCACCAGCAGCCAAGCCGCCAAAGCGCCCACGCAGCCGGAAACCAGCGCGAAAACCAGATCACCAATGGCGTCCATCGCGCTTGCCTCTCCGTGCCGCAGATCGAAGTAGCTGCGAAACCGCAAACCGAAAAGCACCAGCGCAAGAACGCTCATGGACAGAGTGGTTACGAGGAATGTGTGCATGGCACAGCCTCCTCTGTAGTTGGCTTTGGCTTGATTGGCTTCGGAGATGGAACGGTTTCTTCAAGCGGGTCGCTTGGCGGTAAACCGTCCCTGTCCCATCTGCGCATCGTGTCGGCGATACGAGCCGTTGCGTTCAGTGATTGCTCCATGGCCTTACGAATCCTTCGCAGCTCGTCCATGAGCGCAGGCGTGACGGGAGCAGCAGTTCCAGTGGCATCCAGCACATCAATCAGCCGTTGCAACCGCAATGTGCGATTTGCTGGATACACGGTGTCGCATTGCGAGCAACGATCAACACGTGGCCCATCAATCGGTTTGACGCTCACAAACTCGGTTTCTCCGCATCGTGGGCAGCGATTCAACAGGCCATTGATCGACCCTACAAGCCACGGAGCGCGAGCAAGAAGCTGGATCAGCGTCTTATCAAAACCTGGCTCGTTGACTTGCTTTGTGCAGTCACCAAGCCGCTCGCCAAGCTGCTGTGCGCGTGGTTCAAACTCAGGCATGGCACACCCCCATGAATCGGGTGCCCGCCCACAGTCGGCTTACAGTGGCGGCAACCACACCAGCACAAGCGAAAGGGGCGAGCAAACAATGTCCAACCTTGCAACCTGGCTTGCATCCCTTGCGAGCCTTGTCGTTGTACTTACGCCGACAGTCGCTGTCGTGCGCTCGTGCCTTCGATCCAGACCCAACATCAATAGCGCCTGCGTACAACCCATGCCTGATGGCTGGTTTCTTGTTCAGGCACGCTTGCAAGGCGGAACAGCATCCGCGCGCATCGTCAAGGTGTCTTGCAAGGATGCCGACATAGCTAGCGCAACTGGCACGTACAGGCCAGAAAGCGCCACCGTGGAATACGCTCATGGCGTGGGCCTTTCCTCGCTTGATTGCGACGTGGCTGTAGAGCCATCCTCGCCTTCAACGCTCACGCTGATGGTCAGGCCGCAGCCCGGCATACCGCGCATCGTTCTCAAGCTGTCAGTGAGGGCGCGATGCATCATGTACAGGCACAAGGCTGTAATCGTGTTGAAAAGCACCGTCAGCATGAACACGAACTGAAGCGCCGTGTCGCTTTTCAAGATGTCATTCAGCACAAACCACCTCGCTTACAGGAAGGTTGGTTGGGCCATCTGCGAGTTCTGGCCACACCGTCCCAGCGTCAGTGCGCAATGTCTGTCTTGTTACGACCCCTCCAGACTCGCGCTCAATGGCAAGACACAACGGGAACCCTGGGGTGCGCTCTCCTGCCGCTACGTTGCGCAAGTACAGCGGCGTCGAGTCACATCGCTTGGCGAAATCAGCGCGCTCTACCTCAGACAGTTCGCGCCAAAATTCTTTGAAAGAGAGTTTTTCCATGAACCCGAACTATACACCATTTGGTGAGCATTGCAACACCTAACGGTGTACGTCGTGAGCAGATAGTCAGGCCATGTCAATCAAGGAGTGGCGCAAGCAGAACTTGCGCGATAAAAACGTCTCTCCAGCCGTCTTAGCCTCCAAGTTAGGTGGTAGGGCTAGTTATTACTCCGACCTGATGAACGATCCGAACAAATCGTTCGGTGAGAAAGCCGCGCAACGAATCGAAGAAGGCATGGGATGGCCGCGCGGAGATTTGAATCGTGAACCTGAAGGCAGTACGGCAGAACAACGCTCTATACGTCGTGGAGCCACCACTACCAAGGAACCAGACAAGTACATCAACTTTGACCTGCTTGACGTACAGGCTGGTGCTGGCCCAGGTCGCAACGCGGTAGCTTTACCGGAGGTAGTTCGTCGCATCAACGTACTGGAATCGTGGGCGCGCTCCGCACTTGGCGGCGACCTTGCGCGTATCCGGCTCATCACTGCACGCGGTACGTCAATGCAGGGTACGATTGAGAATGGCGACGTGCTGTTCGTTGATGAAACCGTTAAATCCTATGATGGAGATGGCATTTACATCATTGCCCGAAGCGATGGTGTACAGGCCAAGCGCCTGCAAAAAACGCAAGACGGCATCGCCATCATCAGCGACAACCGCGCCAACAAGACTGAATGGCTTCGTGGCGAAGATGCTAACGCTCTTACGGTTTGTGGCCGTGTACTGGCCGCTTGGTCACTGCGCAGGCTATGGTGAAGAATTGATCGACAGGAAATAGACCATGAAAGCTATCAAATTTATAGCGGCAACTGCACTTGGAATCGCAGCACTCACAGGATGCGGTGGCGGCGATGATCGTCCGCGTGAATACAAGGTGACTTACAACGTGTCTGGAAGTGGAATCACCGCAATGAGTGCACTTGTTACTTTGCAATCAAGCAGCGGGACTTATCAAATTACCACGAAACTGCCATATAAATACGGCCCAATAACAAGACACGCAGGTGATTTCCTATATGTATCCGCGCAGAACATGAGCAATACAGGATATGTGTTAGTTTCTATTGATGCAGACGGGAAAAGTATAGCTTCAGGATCAAGCTATACAGCATACGGCATTGCTACCGCATCGAAAACATGCTGCTGACAAGAAAGAACACCATGAAACCAACAGCTATAGCGGCAGCGTTAGTGTGTGTGGCGTCAATCTATGGATGCGCCACACCTGAACAGATTAGAGCGCGTCAAGAAGGAATAAACAGCTTCATAATGACAAGGCCGGAATGCAGTTCAGATGAGCAATGCAAACGCGCGTGGTCTGCAGCCCAAGGATGGGTATCTCAAAACTGCGGGATGAAAATACAGATAGCAACTGATTCGCTTATAGAAACCTATGGATCTCCACAAAGCAGCATGGCGCTTGCATGTAAGGTAGTCAAGCAACCTTCCTCTGGCGGCTCTTACATCATCAGCTTTGATGCAGGTTGTGGGAACTTTCTTGGTTGTAATACAGATCCTCTGAATGCTGGGATGACTTTCAATAGCTATGTAAACAGTGTCATGGGAGATACGTCTACTGCATCAAAACATGAACCTCCCGCTAATAAATCATCTGAAACACAATCTGACGGACAGCGTTGCGATGCAGAACAAATAAAACGCATGCGTGAGTCAAACCTGACAATAGAGCAGATTACATCTATTTGCAGCAAGTAGAACCGTTTCCTTCATCAAACACATCCTGCGATGGCTGTCTATGACTGAGGTTGAAGCATGGAAGTGCTAGAAAAATCTGCGGATCAACTGAGCCAGTCAGATCAAGAAGCTGCGCGGAAAGCTGCTGCATGGGTTCCGATCGCAGACGATCTTAGTGCTGAATCAGCAAAGATCATTGCTGGCAACCAAGAAGCCGAACACAGATTCGCGGAAAGGCTAGCCGCAAAAGAATCCAACCAGTCACCACCACCTACCCCACCGGTTGATCTTGGCGGCGACGTAGGCGACAATGACGAAATGGAAGCCCGTGTAGCAAAACTGGAAGCCGCGATGGAGTTCGTGCAACGTGACATTGCCGACATCAAGCTCGACCTACGCGAAATACGAACCGACATAAAAGAGGTTCGCTCCGAGGCTCGCACCGATTTTCGACTGCTTTTCGGAGCGATCATCGCAGTAGCCCTTGGTCTTGCTGGACTCATGGCAAAAGGTTTCCACTGGCTTTGACCGTCAGCAACCATGACCACACAGAAACCACCCAACCATCCAAACGTCGATTGGAAACAAGCCCCCAGGCTCGCCCGTTGGTGGGCCATTGATGCGAACGGTGAAGCGCACTGGTACTGCGAGCCGAACGTCGCGGCGCGCACGGATTTCTGGTTTGCTGAGGAACTACCAGCGCCGACCTTTGGGTACGCAGGCGACTACAAGGATTCGCTCACGGAGCGGCCAGCCAAGAAAGCTGGTGGCAGCATGGCGTGAGGTGGCGGTTAGAAATATCCAGTAGCCATACGATAGAAGTTCAGCGACTTCGGCGGCGTCAACCTTGATTCTTCAATCCCCTTGCATATTCTGGCGAAGATAGCTCCGTCCATTGGGGCTTGCGCAATAAGTTGCCCGCTCTTGACCCCGCGCAGTATCTTCGCTACTTCCTCGATGCGTGCTCTTTGATAGACCACGTAGCTTTCACGCTTGATGAACGGATGGTCGCCTTGGTAGAGGATGCAAGTCCTGTCATGCGGTAGATTCTGCTTGACCGTTGACAGAGACACAAGCAGCACACACTTGGTACCCGTGCCATCGTCGTGCGGGTCGGTCAGCAAGACGAAAAGATGCTTGCGATCCTTGTCGTTTTCCGCGCCAGACGGAATGAGCAACGTCGCCCGTTTGAGCGGAACAAACAAGCTCATAGAGTGGCAAACAGGCGATCTATTTGTTGCTCTGACTGATACTGTGTAGCCAGTTCCGCAGCTTCTGTCTGGCTAAACCCAACAGCGCGCGCCACATCCTCGTAGCGGATCGGTGCGGACGATTTTTGCGGATCAGACCACTCGGAACAATGCTTGTGAGTCCAGTTTCTAATTTCACTGGCTGTCATCCCGCCGAACTTTTCCCAAACCGTCTCAAGTACATCAACTTCCGCAGGAGCAAGTTCATCCAGGGAGCCACTTTGCTCGGGGTGACGCAAAGACAGTTGATGTTCTTCACGATCAGAGATCCAGTCTTCCCAGCCGCCAGGTTGAGCGTCGCTGAAACCATTTATCAGGTTGAGCGTTTCCGACAGTACAGGCCCATGTTCCATAGAGAACCAACGGTCTCCAGAAAGTGGTCTGCCAAAGGCGCGCACAGCTTCACGATCAGCTATGTACAGCAGCTTCATGAGCTTCAGGATCGAAATCCTGTTGTTCTTCTCACGACGCAAAAAGAATGCTGCTATCTGAGCTGTCTTGCGCTCGCTAAACATGCGATGTTTACCCCTTGTGCGCTTCTAAAAGCATAGCTATGCAAGTACCAAGTTTAAGCGAAACGCACGTTTTTTGCGAACTTTCGTCTTTTTCGTGTTCGTGCAGCGTTGTTTTGAGCCAAATTGCTATGTTCTTCATAGCACACTTTCTTTGGTGCGTGCTAAGTAGAAGAATTCACTATCCGCTGAACCAGCGAATTTTTCGCACTGCTGTCCAGTACACGCGCCTGCACTGCCCACGGGCGGCTTTTTCGTT
>Ga0209628_10002369_pt1 | contig 12755 bp, 6 predicted proteins | sample TergutCu122P4_FD_187285 | JGI IMG/M metagenome (GOLD analysis project Ga0209628, IMG submission 187285) | Cubitermes ugandensis P4 segment gut microbial communities from Kakamega Forest, Kenya - Cu122 P4 (SPAdes) (version 2) | ecosystem: Host-associated > Arthropoda: Insects > Digestive system >...
CCTGGGGTAGCACCAATTGTAATGGTAGAGGGGAGGCCCTTATTGAATTTCTCAACACTTCTAACTTGGAGATCTTCAATAGGGGCAGTGGGCCCAACTTTTGCACTGGTGTTATGCAAGAGGTGATCATCATCACCCTTCCTGTCTGATCACAGACATACTCTGTTCACCTTACGGGGCTCCACCCCGGTACTCCTAATCAGGAACACTAGGGGCACCAATTGGGGCTCCTTCTGAGGGAGCCTGAGGACGAAGCTGGAGAGGGGCCCCGGGATGAGCATGGAAGACGAGGCTGGATTGGGGCTTGCAATTCAATGGATACAGCAGGCACTAATCTCCGCCTATGAAGAAAACTGTCCTCTAAGACCTGTTAGAAAGGGCAGGAAATCTCTGAGGTGGTCTGTAGAGCTGCAGCTCCTCAGAAGAGAAGTGCGACGGCTCTTTAACAGATGCCGAGCAAACATTGACACGAATAGCTGGGACCTCTACAGAGAGGCCCAACGAAGATACAGGATGGAGGTACGAAAAGCTTCCAAAGAGACTTGGAGGACTTTCTGTAGCTCTGTGAAGGATTTGCCTAGATCGGCTACGTATGTCTGAGTGAGGCCTTGGCCTCACTCAGACATACGTATCTGGGTTCCTTTTTTCTGGAACCAGAGGATATTAAAAGTATGAGCCTGGGGGCCATCTGGAGCTTTGGTAGGGCTACAGGGCTCCCATGATTTTGATATGGGGCACAAAGGGCCCATTAATAAAGGCCTAGGTACATTGGGGCCGTGAGGTCCTGTACTCACATAAATCAATCAATCAGTCAATCAATCAATCAATCAATCAATACTTGCATGCAAATTGCACTACACTTTTTAATCACTTTTATACAAATTTAACATCTGTTTCTTAAAACTCTACCATTGCACATCTAATTAACCAATGGTGTGTGTTTCTTTGTTGATTACCTCCCTGAAGATGGATGAGAAGGCTGAAACATGTAGGCTTACTCTGTGACTCTTTTACTTTTCAGTCTAAATCTTGTGCTGTTGTTGGCATACACACTGTAAAGATGTCTTAGTGCATGGAACATGGATAATATAATTACCTAACTTGTGTTCTTGGCATATTTTAGTAGACCCATTACATAAGCTCTGAATAACATCACTTCTCTACATGCAGTGGGTGATTACCTACATCTCCCTGTAGAATCTAAATATCTATACACTGTACTTTTCAGGTGATTTCAACTTTTTACTTCTTCTCCTGCACATTTCAGTATGGCTGTACCATCATCAAGCAATTATGCAAAGTTTACTAATTGCACTACTTGTTTCCTTCTATATTCAATGGCACAGGCCATGTTTTTGTCATGCTGGGAACTAACATGCAACCCAGTTCAGAGTAATTTACCAAAATTAATATGCCCAACATACTTCAGCATGTACTCTCCAGCAATGAGTCAGTAAGATTTACACTCAAATTATCAAACCTCTGTTAAGAACAGTGTAATTAGGAAAGAGAAACACATAGATGCATGTGTAAACTTACCACTTCCAGTATAATACAATTCTCTGCTACATCATTCTCAACAAATGAGAAACATTCCCCAGCGTGACGTTCAACAACATCAGCTCCAAAATACACTGAAATATAAATAAATACATTACCATTATTACATACTTCACCTATTCTATAAGAATAATTTCATCAGACATTCCTCACAATTTGGGATTACTGGGCATCTGGACTTTGTACACCATTTGGTGTTCTGAACAAAACACAACATTTTGCAAACTGACTTGTTTCCATCCTCAGGTGATAAACTGAGTAAACATGTTCTCTTCAGAACACTAAATGAAAAAATAGAAACACAGTAACAAATTTACTATATTGTTCTCATAATCCCTTAAAATTTATCTTACACTTGCAATGACATCTACTGAAGAAAAAATACATGTGGCAACAACATGAAACTCTGGTACCCTGACACATAAGGTCACAAGCTTGGTCAGATTGTACTGGTTTCACTTTATCTCCTACTTATCCCTAAAGAGCCCATGTAACAATAAACAACAAACACTAATACTCACAAAGAAAAGTGTATTCTCTCTTCAGAGGGGATATAGGTACATAATGCAACAGAGGCTGAATAAACAAGGAAAAGTATGTAACAAAGAATACACTGCTGAAAAATAAACCACCTGCAAACTTTTGGTAAAAACTACTTGTAACTGATTGCAGCCTACCTACAGTACAATACAGAAGTACTTTTGAAACCCAACTGCTCAGCTCTTATCATTACAGAGTTAAAGATTTAATCTCCCATTTCTATTCAGCTGACATCCATATTTTAGTTAGAGTTCACTGTCCAGAATTAGCAGATTTTTAATCTACTTCCATGGGACTGGTGAAAATATCTGCAATATTGGGTTGCAATTATTATTATTATTATTATTATTATTATTATTATTAGTATTATTATTATTATTATTGAAAACAATTCAATACTAGGTGAGCTTCTGAATGATCACAGATGGCAGAGGTGGTTCTTTACTGTAATTAACTCAAGCTGGTAAGTTTTTGCAACACAAGAAGGATTAAAGTTGGGAAACTGTATGAAAGTTCCCTGTACAAGCCCAAGTCCTTCATAACAACAGACAGAAATATGCTGTTGTCCTTAACCTACCATGGGACTCTACCCTTTGAAAAAGAAAAAGGATACCATAGCCTGGCCTGGTAGAAGTTTATAAATGAACACTAGTTTGAAAATTTGCAATGTCAACTCACTTCCACAAACAGGACACTTGACTAAACTTTCTTCTGTAGACTCTCTGGAAGCAGGACCAATCTCTTGGATTTCTGTAACCCCACAACTATTAGTAATATCCAGAATGTCACTATTGGCTGCATGGTACTTCTTAGCAGAACCACCAACCTCTGACGATTTCCTCTTCAGCATTTTATTTTTATTTCGCTGTATACCACATTCTGACTCTCCTTCAGAATTATCATTTAAAGATTTGTCACAGTCTACCAAATTGTCACTTACTTCTTTCATACAAGGCACATTATCATGCGTATTATCACAGTCTTTCAAACTAATAAGATTTCGTCTTGCTGAAGGGCTTTTCACAACATGATTGCTTGTTTTGGATGTACTGGGTTGCAAAGAATAGGAATCTCCTTCTGTACACAGCCAACCTGTACGACCACCTCTATTGTTACCATCACATTTTTTCACTGAAATCTGGTCTGTTTTAACAGTACTACTGTGGTGTGGCATGTTTACACAAGCAGCAATTTCCTTTAGTTTCAGAGAGTCTTTACTGGAACTGTGTTCTGTTTTACTGCTTTGGTTCAAATGTGTTGGCTTGGTATTGCTGGATTTTTTATACTTCAATGACATTAGGTATTTCTTAACAACAGCAATAAACATATGTCTTTCCTGAGGTGACAACTCTCGGCCTTGGACCTGTTCCAGCTCCTCTCGTAATTCAATTAACTGAATACTGTCCAAGTTCCTATCCTGTAGATTAAGAGATTCTATAAAACTAAGAACAGACACTTCAAAAATATCTTTATCTACATCCTCATTCTTAGTTCTGCTAGAAGGTGTTCTGCCTTTTTCATATAGTTCATCACTCTTCTGATCAGTCTGAAGAAGCAGCTTATCACTATGGCAAAGAGGAGATGCACTACTAAACTGCCGACCAACCAGCTTTGAGCTCAGTGGACTGCAAGAATAAACAAGTTGCATTATTATATGAATACAGTGAAAATAAAGCTGTATTAATGAGCAAATAACCACATGAATTATTTAAAATACAAATATTCTATGTCCAGCTTTGGTTGGTTTTGAGTTACTATGTGACCCTGATTGCTAAATATGCTACCTCTGTAACACACATCATTGTATGTTCAAGATCTCCATGGTGACAGGAGAAACAATAAACATCATGTCATACCAGAAGAGATGTTGGTGCATGTGTAATGTGAGTCTAGAGAAAATTGAGTATATTCAACATATAATATTTCTGCTTATTTAGCACTGCAGTTCTGTAAATTTAACTTTGAACTTTGACTTGGAATGAAGAAGACAATGATGAGTGCCACTCACTCAAAGATACAGCAACTTATATGGTGAATACATTACGGAGGAACATGCTGCCTAAAACTTCATGAGTGATATTTGAAAGATCAGGATACAGTCAGGATATACAGAGAGGGTGGTTTCTCAGAATCCTTCCTTTGGTCTCTGCAGTTCCTCACATTTATGCTGTGCTGTTTCAATTAATCTGGAGAGGGCGCCTCCTCCTCTCTCTTTCACTATTTCTACGTAAACACATTTCTTGTCATCTTGTTCACAAAACCTTTCTCCATCCTCACCTAAACAACTCTGATCCTAAAGAAGCAGGCAGCATGTTTTACCAACACATCAGTTACCACCCACAAAACTAAATAGCGTCAACCAACAAAAGTAAAATCTTAAAATAATTCACACTTACCTCATAGGGTTATTTATCTGATATCTCATTTTTTTCCACTCAGCAAATGAATCAGAACTGATTTTAGAATCTGGAGTTTCCTCCTCCAGAAAGCTGAATACACGCAAAAAAGACAGTCCAAACTGCATTTGAAGATTAAATGGCTGTGTGACAACCACACGTAATTGGTCCCACCTTGCCTCTTTAGTTTCTTCAAGGAAGTCACCTACATAGAGAAAATCTGTTTTCATTTTTAATATATATGCCAAACACCTATAGCACTTAATTCTGTCAGTTCTGAAACTGGTCTTGGTTTAGAAAATAGATTCACCTTTTCCATAAATTTTAACACAGTTCTTGCTTTGGCCAGTCTTACTCTCCTGCATTGTCATCAAGGCAGAACAAGGCAAGAGATCTTTGAATTCAGAACACCCTGTCCTTGACACCAGCAGAGAAACAAATGCAGAACCACTGTTTCCTAAAAATAAAAACTAGGGTGAAATTAAATTACAGGACCTTGTACAATATATGTATTAATGAAAATTACAGTACATTTTAACTAGCAGAATGCTCATTTAAAATTCAATGGAAAACTACAGTTTCTGGAAAACCTTTCATTCAATGACTGATACACATTATAGCCTTTTAGGTAACTCTGGAACCATGAATATGGAAAGTTCTGAAAAGGCAGTTTTCTGTTTTTGTTTGTAATTTATTCTTCGTGAGATGACATATGCCAACTTTGTAGCAAACAGTCATTTAAAAATGTTATGTTATTGATTGTGATATTCATTTTTCATGGCATCTGTTTGGTTACATTGTCACTGCATGTATGTTGACCAATTCTATATCGAACATGTTTGTTTGTAACTACGTAGATCAGTGGAATGTAAATAAAGAATAGAATGGAATAGAATAGAATAGAATAGAACAGAACAGAATTATCCAATGTGAGGACACATTATGCTTATCAAGAGTTATATGGAATGTGTCTGAATGTTTCTTCAGTGACATCATAAAGAACCTGTGGGTGATAAGTCTGTTGACCCTCACGGTCACACACACCATGAAACAGTGCAACTCTCACATAACTGTTAGCAAAGCCACAGTCATATTGTTAATACGTGCAGACATTCCATCATGCTGTAACTAGCTGTACTCTTTATCTCTGTCAGACACAGCCAGAAATAGCTGAATAATTTTTGGGTACAACTTTTACACTGAGAAAATCAACCCTTAATGACTTTTATACAATTTTCATAAATGTACAAAGCACACACTGACTTTTCATGAATTTATCAACAACAGACTTCAATAATCTTTGTGCATGTTGTGACAGTCACTGTTGAAGAGCCTATGAATAGTTAATATCAGAAATGTAGAACATCCCTTTTATTTGATTATGTTGAAAACAATAAGACTTATGGAAAACATATGTTTTGAAATGAAATGTGTATTTCATTCTCTAAAACTATCATTCAAAACCTTTTTACCTCTGACAAAGATATTGTGAGTTATTCTTCAGGAACTTGCAAAAAGGCATGTATGCATCCATGTTAAATTGTTATTTAAATTATCAGCTATAAACAAATACTGAAATGGCTCCAAAAGTTTATAAACAATTCTCCAAAATCATATTTCATGAAAATCTGTACAGTGGGTCTTAAAATATTTCATACACATGGATAAGACACTTCTAACAAGTACGTGCAACACTGCACACTACAATGGAGCTGCCTTGTGGTTAACAAGTCACAATATTGACCAAAATCCTTAGAATACAATTACACATTTAAAATCAAGCATATCATTACCAATATGTACACTACTAATAACACAGCACTCTGCCAGCTGAAATGTTGCTGCCATGGATGTAACTGTTCTTGAAGCTGCAATTAGCCACTTCCTGCCATTTACACCTCCATTAAGTAAATTCTCAGCTGGGTGCTTCTCATCCTGCAAGTTTCAAGTTAAAAACAACACTTGTAAATGCAAAGAGTATGAGAAAAATTTCGTAATAAATTATACAGAGAATGCAAGCAAATACACCAGTGAAATTGTGATGGAGTTCACATGTCCTGAAAAATATATTCTGTCTCTCATTATAATTACAATTCAAGTCTACAATACTATACTATACAGTTGACTGAATTATTCAACTGACTGATATTAACAGGGGCACTCAATTTTGGCAGATCCATTTCTCTGCCTTTGGCTATCCGAATTTCATACAAACTTTAGCTACATCTTAATGGCCCAAATATGCTAAGCAATGGATATATAGGACCTGTGAACCGCAGTGTGGCAAGGGTACGGATAATTCATTACTGAGGCCGGCGAGTGCGAATTGTCTGGGAATAAAGAGGGGCCAAACCTCCGTTAGGACGAACTTAACCGTCTTAACTCGCTCCATCTATTCTGCAAAATGACATTTCACATTACTAAATTTAACACACAAAAGAAAATAACTTCCTATAAAACAAAGCGTTATCATTAGACACTCTACCTGTGAGGTATAACTTTTAACTGCTGTCAATTTTATTTCAGGCATGTGCGAAGAGCGACTATACGTCTCTCGTTATTCAAAATGTTCGATTCACACCTTCAGCTCCTGTCCGTGCTCAACACACTGTACGACTAACTGCATTATCACAAATTAGTAAACAGTACATATTGATACTGGTCACGAGTCACATTTACAAACTTCATGTCGTTTCATATTCACGTTGACAGTGCGACATACCAATTACCATGGCTTCCATTACGTAACATCTAAATTTACCCAACCTATGTCTCTGCTCACAAGAAGTGATATAGACCAAATTGGTATAAACACATTTGATGCTCTTGGATTTCAGAAATTGCACAAATTAATTTGCACTATCACAAAATGGGGGCAGCAAAATCTGTGGTAATCTTTCGTAATCTTCGCGTTAGCAAACTTCATTCCCAGGATCCATCTACCATTTGCTTCCATTTTTAGCCATGCATGAAACCGAAATGTACCCAAATAATTTTTCTCCTTCAAAAGCAAAGGCAGACTGTGGTTAAAAAAAAGTATGAACAATTGTTACAGTTCACAAAATGTAACAGTCATAATATACGTCTAACATATCCGTCCTCTAGAAATATTTTACATGTAAGAATGCCAAGTTTTGAGGTTGGTTACGACTAAGCAAGCTATAATCTTGTATGAAATGGCAGCATAAATTATTATATGTGGTACAAGCAACATTTTCGTGTACAAATACGTGATAATCGTAATTGTATATCAGTGATGCCGCGTGTAGTCTTACTATACAAGTTTGCTGGTGATAAAACTGTGAGGTGAGACGATATGCCACAAAAGTCAGTCCGGATTGAAGTGTCATGATCTGTGGATATCGGTAACATAAACTTCAGTTCTTCTACTTCGTAGCCATGAAAATAAAGTAATGAAGACCTTCTTCACACGTGCCATCTTAATCCATTTTATAATAAGACTAGTTTTATGACGGATTACCATTCTGTATACCGCTGGCGACCTGCCAACAGCGAATGATTACCATATAAGTGCAAATATACGTGGCTGTTATCTGTGCCAATGGAGGTGTAAAACTGGAATATTGTAATGAGGCTAAATACTTTTACAAAGTGCATAGATTTCACAAGGTAATGTGACAGTCCAGTGGCATTTATCCTTCTGTGAAGAAAAAAAGAACCAGTACTTCATTAAAATGCCTGTAAACATGAATAAGAGCTGTAATCTTATTACAGCATCAGCATGCGGTGGAAAGCAATTGTCATGTTTGGTGCGTTGCGTCGTAGCTGTTATCAAAATTGAGACGAAACACGCGCAGTAAACGGTGCAGTCTTCTAAACGGTGCAGGTAAGCTGAGAGTGGGACGTAGGCTTGGTAACATTGTACTTAGAGAGTAATCAGGAATAATCTTGGATGTTTAAGGGTGCGATTTATATGAAATATCAGCGTGTATCTTGGTCATGTTTTTGACCTGATGGAGGCTTACTGCGGAAGGAATCGTGTGCGCATTAATGTTTCGTTCTGTAAACGGGCAGATCATTCTTTCATTTCAGGTTTATTATTGCGGCGATTAGCATGTCCGACCATTTGTCAGAACATCCTAGATATGCGGGGAAACATAGTCCATCACTCCTGTCACCAGAATCTCCAGGTGGTAGTCCCAAATTACAAGTGCCAAGCCCTATTGTTACAAGGCGCACCAGGACGGAATCCACGTGAGTATTTCGTATCAGTACAGTGGTATATATTGTGTACTGTTGAAAGTTTTCAGATTGTAGCAGGATAACTGGCTGCATTTTTTCTAAATTTAGTAACAGTGCTTATGATTTTTCTAGCATACTGTGCATTATTATTACTAGGATTTGTAACATAACAAAGGTGGCATTCACAACAGCATACTTAGAATAGAATGTGAGATTGAATAATTGATGTGTAACAACACCATCTTAGTGTCATTAATTTTAAATGATTTAGATTATAAGATCAAATGATATTGGTGAATAATGGATTAGAAAGTGAAAGGGGTCAAGGTGGAATGTGGGGTAGTGTCTTGGCATTTGGAGGGAGTGAGTAAAACCAGTGTGATCTGGGATTGAACCTGTGACCTTGAGAAACTGAAAAAAGCTTATTGTCTACATGACTGCAGGACAGAGTTGTAACAGTTCAAGGTACACTGACATTAAAGAATAAAACTTTGATACAGTATACAACAATACAAAATAGAATGAAGCATTGCATGTTCTGAGAGCACAAATGATCATGAAAAGTTTCTAGGAGAGTTGGTCTGAGAGAGATCAAACTGCATACCTCCCAGTCTCTATAAGAATATGTAGTTTCTTTGAGGTACTCTCCTTATTTTGGACTTTTTCTTTGGTCTGTTATATACATCCAGTGATGCATTTAGGAAGTCATTCCTGTTTCCATGCTCAGGTGGATCCCTTAGAAATAACAATTCTCAATCACTGAGCTAACACTGCCTGGTGTTGCATTTGCCTGAATGATTTTTACAGTATTTACAGCTTGGGTGAGTTCTGTTACAAATGCCATTCCCATGTGGGATGATGTTTTCACAGAAGTAAGTTTAAAGTGTTACACTATAAAGTTTAAGACATTTGTTTTTCAGTTTTTGATTTGCATTCTGTTATAAATAGCTGTGTGACATTTGGTACCTAAATAGAATTGATTGTTGCACCTACAGAATTGTTTGTTATCGTTTTATTGTTACAGAGTCATTCTTTCAACTCAGGATTTTACTTACTGCTAGTGAAATGGAATCTGAAGTTCTGTTTGCCAGTTAACCCCCGCAGTGGTATTCCCATAAAACTTTTGGTTTAGATCATAGTATTATTTGTTATATTCCAGTTTTTCTTCAGTACCTTTGGAATTGTGGCTTTCTACATGTATTAGTGATACATGTTTTATTTTGAGGGAAGAGGAATTGAATTTTAAGTCACCATTTGAAGGGGCAAAATTGCACAGAAAGTACCCTTCAGTTGGATAACATTTCCTAGCTCCAGAATTGAGCATATCCTAATACACACACATAATATTATTAACCCTTGCTTAAAGCACTGATATGAAGACATTTAATTAAACCAGTATTTACCCATCATTTATTTTGTCAATAGATCAGCAAGGGCATTTGAGAATCCAGTAGAGCATGGGAAAGTAAAAATGTTCAGCCGATCAAAAGGTCATGGTTTTATCACCTCAGATGGCTCTGGAGAAGATATATTTGTGCACATCTCTGAGTAAGTTTACAGCCTGTTTTGTTAAAATTTTAAATGCATTTTGCAAGTGGTGCATTGGCATATATCATTTAATAATATTGTAGATAATATAAGTATGGAGAAATCTATTTACTGTATGCATGAATGTAAGAAAATACAATCTGTGCTTGCAAAGGTGAGTCAGCCAACTGGTCCTCATCCTATCAGCAGAAACCAGTGAGAACCTAATAGCACACTGGTGGTAAACAGCATTTTATTTAAGAATGTCAAATACAGAAGACACCACACCCTTCTCCCATTTCAGCTTTGAACCATTTTACCAATTTTCATGAAACATTTGGTGTGTGTATGTTTAATGGCAATGCATATGCATAGGAAACTATTAATAGGACACACAGTAAAAGCTGGTTTATTCTGGACCGAAGGCTTGTGATGTATTGCAGTTTTCTGGATATTAGAACACTATACCTAGCCCCATTTATTCCTAATATATATCTTGGTGTACCCAGCCTCCTCATGGACAGACGTAGCCATTTAAATTGTCATATGATGCCCTGTCCTATTTTCTCCACTGCACTTGATATTTCCTCTTTATTACTACTAATATAACATGGTGTACATATAATCTTAAAAAGTCAAGAAGACATGAATATTTCACTCTTAAACATCATACCTACAACACCGAATTACATATACATGTTGCTGTCACTGTCTTTTAACTTCACGTACATTAATTAACCCCATTAATTGTGTGTCTTTATTAACCTCTAGTAGACAGATGTAAATGCTACGTATATCTTGTGCTGCAGTGTTTTGGAAATAAAGTGTATGAATTAGAGTTTTAACATTAGGTGGTCCAAATAGAAAGTGATTTTTAAAGAATGAATCTGTTTACAAATACGTGATCATTCAGTTTGTATCAGTCTTCATTACACCACATCTTTACACATTTTTGTTTGGTTTATTTAATACTCCTGCAATCAGTCTTTTTAAGAAATTATTTTATTGTGTTCCAAATGTATCAGACAGTGGTGACAAGGTCTGTACATTTCTCCTGTTGCTATTACACCGATATGGGTCAGATTTTATGACCACCTTGTGGTTGCATTTTGCATCTAAGAAACTAACCATTTTGCCCTTCACTAATTTTTTGAGGTTTTATTTCACCCAGAGAGTGAAATAAAACCATAGCAACTGCAGACACAGAGACACTGTCTGTCTGTCTCGGTCTTCAGAAGATCATTTTCGGATTCAAAACAACATAGACTAAATACAGACAGTGTTGTTCATTTGATACTTGGCTTAGATTCTGGCACTGTGACCGGTCTGACGGTGATATGTCTGATACATGTGGTAAGAAAAACCAGCCAGTTACATCCTATTAAAAGATGCACAAGTGGGTTGAAAGACAAAGCACATGGAGAGGGGCCTTGAAGACGACAAGAAAGATGAAAGTTCTGAGAGTGATGAGACTACATCAACGTATACATGGTCTGTCCCAAAAGTAATGCGAGTGATTTTTTTGCGCAGCCCAGAACGGCCAGGAAATGAAAGTGGGAGTCGAGGCAGGTGGAGGGGGGAACCACGTATACAGTTGACCTTCCTTAGTTGAGTCAGCGCCTTTGTAGCACTCAGTACGGTAGGAAAGTGCGTAGTAGTTGTTGTGTCTTGTCACGGGCGAAAATGCAGAGGAGTTTGGAGCAGCGTTACGCGATCAAGTTCTGCGTGAAACTCAGAAAATCTGGTTCTGAAACGTTGCAGTTGTTGAGGACAGCTTATGGGGATGCTGTTTTGTCTTCATCCCAAGTCCTCAGGTGGTACAAGGTGTTCAAGGACGGAAGGGGGGACGTTGAGGATGAACAGCGAGCAGGGCGTCCTTCATCTTCAAGGACTGAGAACAGTGTGGCTCGTGTGAAGGCTGTTCTGGATAGGGACCGACGTTTGAGTGTGAGGTTATTGGCAGAGGAGGTAGGACTACCAAAAACGGACGTCCACCGAATCATTACGGAAGATCTGCACATGAGAAAAATTTGTGCGAAACTGGTCCCGAAGAATTTGTCAGATGAACAAAAGGACAATTGTGTGTTGGTTTCTCGGGAACTCTTGGATTGTGTGACAAGTGAGCCCAACTTTCTGCAGGGAGTGATAACCGGAGATGAAACTTGGGTTTTCGAGTATGATCCCACAACCAAAAGACAGAGTTCAGAGTGGCACACTTCCCGCTCACCTTGACCGAAAAAGGCCCGAATGAGCAAATCAAGAGTGAAATCCATGCTCATTATTTTTTTTGATTGAAAGGGAATAGTTTGTGCCACCTGGACAGACTGTGAATCAAACATTTTACCTACAGGTACTCGAGCGTTTAAGAAACAGAGTTGTGCGCGTACGCCGTGAAATTGCAAACACGTGGTTCCATCAACACGACAACTCACCAAGTCACACATCATTTGCTGTGAGGGAATTTTTGGCTCAACATAATATCACAACGCTTCCCCACCCACCGTACAGCCCTGACTTGCCTCTGTGCGA
>Ga0209628_10002370_pt1 | contig 12754 bp, 9 predicted proteins | sample TergutCu122P4_FD_187285 | JGI IMG/M metagenome (GOLD analysis project Ga0209628, IMG submission 187285) | Cubitermes ugandensis P4 segment gut microbial communities from Kakamega Forest, Kenya - Cu122 P4 (SPAdes) (version 2) | ecosystem: Host-associated > Arthropoda: Insects > Digestive system >...
TTGCATTCTAAATTGGATAATGTGATTGCTAGATTTATGTGTTTTTTATCCAAATTAAACTAAACTGGCAAAGGATGTAAAAACGATGGCTAATGTTCTACAAAAAACTACCCTGCTGAGCAGTAACCCTTTTATAGATATATGAGCATCAACACTTTATTGAGACATAACATGTGGAGATATATGACTATGGTGCTAAATATTAAATCCAACTTTAAACTAAATACTATACGTAAAAATTTATTGATCGTTTCTTTATTACTTATACTGCTGTCTACCTATTTAACAACTTGCATGGTGACAGCAAACGCTACAGAGCTTCCTTTTAATCCAGGTATCCCAGTTCGAGATCAAGTTGAGCTTAGGGCTGCTGTTACTGCTGCTGCAACAAGTAGAGAACCCACTAATATCATCTTTGAAAACGATATCACCCTAACTGGAACACCACTCACTATCCCTCGTAATGCAGACATCACATTAACAAGCGATAGTGACCGAGCAAGTGGGAATGGTGTTGAATTTTTTAAATTAAATGGTGCATCTGGTCAAAACACAATTCTTGTTGATGGCGGTGGAGTGCTGAAACTTGCTGGTATTATTGTAACTCACGCAAGTGGTAGTGGACGTGGAGTAGAGGTTAGGTTTAGTGGTGTCCTTGAATTGCGTAGTGGTGTGATTTCTGGTAACACACTTTCTGGTAATGGTGCTGGTGTACTTAATAGTGGTATTTTTAGAATGTATGGCGGTATGATCTCGGGTAACGCGGCTAATTATGGCGGTGGTGTGTACAACTCTGATGGTACCTTTATTTTGGATGCTGGTGTGATTTCTAATAATAAAGCGGCATATTATGGTGCTGGTGTGTACAGCACAGGTATTTTTAGTATGCGTGGTGGCGAGATTTCTAGTAACACGATAACCTACTATTATAGTGGTGGTGGTGTGTATAATTCGGGTAATTTTGTTTTGGAGTCTGGTTCTATTATTGGAAATTATGCTATACTTGGTGGTGGTGTGTGTAGTACTAGTACTTTTACTATGAGTGGTGGTGTGATTTCTGGTAATACTGTAAACTCCGATGGTGGTGGTGTGTATTCTTCTGGTAGCAGTCTCAAGTTATCTGGTGGTGTGATCTCTGGTAACGTTGCACCTCGCAATGGTGGTGGTGTGTATTCTTCTGGTGGTCTTTTTGAGTTGTCTGATTGTGTGATTTCGGGTAACATTGCGGTTAATGGTGGTGGTGTGTGGCGATCTGGTGCTTTTAGTATGTCTAATGCTATAGTTTCTGATAATCATGTTTCTGGCGTTGGTGGTGGTGTGTACAAACATGATAGTGGTAGCACTTTTAGTATGTATGGTGGTATGATTTCTGGTAACACAGCTGATGGTGCTGGCGGTGGTGGTGTGTACATTAACTATGGTAATTTTGAGATGTTTGATGGCGGTATAATTTCTAATAATCGAGCCCCTAATGGTGGTGGTGTGTTTCTCTCAAATGGTTTAGTGCATTTGTATAGTGGCAAGGTTTCTGATAATTATGCAAACCTTGGTGGTGGAGTTTGGGTTACTAATACCTATGGGGCAGCTCTTGATAGGCTTACTGTTGAGGCTGATGTCGAATTTTCCGGTAACCGTGCAAATAGGGGATACGATCGGCAGCCTGCAGATGATGATAGGTATCATAATCGGATTAAGTGTACTGTTTGGTCTGATCCTTTTAAGCAGGGTTATAACAATTATGACATTAGCTATGTACGTGGTTCACCACTTACAGATTTTACTGTGAATGTAATCAATGGTTCAACAAAGTGGCTTACCTATATATCAGATGGATCTATTCGCGCAGCTGTTCCTATTACTGCTAATGCTGCTCCGGAGGGTGAAGAGTTTAAGTATTGGACAGCAGATTCTGCAGACGTTATCTTTGCTGACCCTTATAGTTCTGTCACTTCTTTTCTCATGCCACCACATCCTACAGTAGTTACGGCGAATTTTGGACCGATTGATAGTACCAGTATTGCAGTTACTGCGCCTTCTAAGCTGGTTTATGTTGTGGGGGAGGCTCTTGATCTCACGGGTATGGTTGTGACTGTTACATATAGTGATGGTAGTACAAAAGATGTGACAAACTCTGCTGTTGTTGAGCCTGCAAATGGTGAGGTATTAAATGTTGTTGGTATACTGTCCGTTAAGGTTAGCTATACTGAGGGTGATATAACAATGAGTTCCAGTTTTATTGTTACAGTAAACCCTTTTCCAGTTATGTTGGAAAGTATCGCAGTAACAGCCCTGCCAAATAAACTGTCCTACTTCATAAGTGAAGGACTTGACTTTACAGGTATGGTGGTAACAGCTTATTACAGTGACAGCACTTCAAAAGAAGTTACAGACTACAATACAAACCCCCCAGAAGGTACTAAGCCCTTCTCAGTTGCTGAGGAGACAGTTATCATTAGTTATACTGAGGGTGATATAACAAAGAGCGCCAGTTTTACAGTTGAAGTTAAACCGGTTTATCTGCAAAAAATCGATGTTGCTTTACCCAATAAGACAGTTTATACTATAGGTGAGACCCTTGATCTTACTGGTATGGTCGTTGTTGCTTATCGTAGTGATGGTAGTTCAAACATAGTGACAGGTTATACCACAAGCCCAGAAAATGGTGCACCTCTTGATGCAGTTGGCGAGCAAACTGTCACTGTTAATTACGCTGAGTATAGTATCTGGGGTGGTGGTTCAGCGCAAAATAGCTTTACTGTTGTGGTGAACGATTTGGTTGAGCTAGATAGTATTGTGGTTACAACATTGCCAAGTAAGTTGTCTTACATTGTAGGTGAAGCTCTTGATCTTGAGGGCTTGGTCGTGACAGCGTCCTATAGTGATGGTAGTAGAAGAGCTGTCATGAATTACATTACTGTACCAATTGATGGTGACGTACTTTTGGAGATTGATTATCAGATTGTTACAATTAGCTACACTGAGGGTGACATACTATCAACAAATAGTTTTGTTGTAACTGTAACAGATGCTACTGTTGAGTATGTTGTGCATTATTATTTGGAGGGCACAACAATTAGTGTGTTTGCGGATAAGGTTGTGACTGGGCAGACATTGGGCACATCTGTAACTGAGTGGGCGATACATATTGATAGTTATATTGCTACTGCGCCTACGTATGTGACTGCTGTTCTCAAGGCTACTGATAACGTGTTTGTGTTCTACTACCGGACAGTTCCTGCTGTTGAATATGTCATACATTACTATTTAGAGGGTACAACAATTAGTGTTGCGGATGATTTCGTTGGAAGCAGTTGGCTGGGTTACTATTTACTTCAAGTACCTAAAGATATTGCTGGTTACACTTCTGTTAGCCCTGTGTTAATGACTACGCTTAACGCTTTTGGCAATGAGTTTGCGTTCTATTACACACCAAACACCAATACTGCATACACGATTGTGCATTATGCTGCTGTTGGTGATGGGGTTTTGCTGTCTGAGGCTTTGACGGGTACTACGGGCACGGTTGTTAATGCTGAGGTGGCAACGATTGTTGGATATACTTTTGATGCAACTGATGGCCGTAATGTGTTAAGTGGAGCGGTTATGGGTGATGGTAGTTTAGTCTTAGAGCTGTATTATACGATAAATCAGTATACCATAACGTACAATTTGAACGATGGTGTTAATGCTGTGGGTAATCCTGGCTGGTTTACTGTTGAGGATCTTCCGCTTGGTATTGCTGATCCGACTAAGAATGGTTATGTTTTCTTGGGTTGGTCTGTGCAGTATTCTGATGGTAGGCCAAGTGTTACGGTGTTGATTCCTTCTTTTGTTATTCATGTAGGTACAGCATGTGATATTACTTTGACTGCAGCTTGGAATCCAATTGAGGTGACAGTTGTTAGTGCAACTCCAACAGCTTTTGTAACACAGCTTAACGGTAACAAGAACGATCTGACAATTAGCATTACAGAAAAACTTTCCTCTGGAACAACAAATGTTATCACAAAGACCTTTAGCATTAATAACAACGCAGCAGATACATACACAGTTGGCTCATACAGAGTTTACGTAGACACTAAAGGCAACACCCAAATACGCGCTTGCTACCTCGTATAGCAAGTCCACCTTTCAACTGTACATGTTACAGGCTGGAAAGCCATCTTGTAACGTGTTTCTCTTTTTTATAATGAATTTTAATGATGCTTGATGAGTTTAAATAGTTTTATTTTTTAGTCAATTTATGTAAATGTAGGTAATTGTTATTAAATGACCATCAATAAATGTTAATAACTGGAAATATACTTAAATATTATGTGATAACTATAAATCTTGGGCAATACCTGTGAAAGTCATTCTTACTGTAAAAGTTGACGAACTTAAATTAGCACAAATGCTATCAAAATTCGGCGAAAAATATCCGCGCATGACATACAAACTTAACAGACGACCCGATGATTACCTGCTTGAAGTGGATCTAAACAGCGAGGACCTAGGCGAGTTCATCCGACGTTTAAATCATCTAAAAGACGTTACATATAACATTGAAGAAATGCGAGGTGGCGGCTTACTAGATAAAGTAAATGTCAGTTTACTACGTACCAACTCTGATGCACTAGTTGGCAAAGAAGCCTTTGCCACAACTAAAATTGACACCTTAGACGGTGGCATAGTAAAGTTAGGCGGAGAGCTTTGGATTGCTAAACCTGTAGATGACTGCGTTACAATTACAGAAGGCACAAAGGTAAGAGTGATTCGCGTGGAAGGTGTTAGCCTTATAGTTGATGGAGTAACTGAAGAACAATGTCTATGTTAGAAATGATAATAATAATACTTGCAATAGTATTTGTAGTAATAATTGCTATAGCTAAGGCTGCTCTTAAGAAAGTCAATCAATACGAGAAAGGGTTAGTTGAACGTTTTAACGCGTACGAAAAAACCGTTGAGCCTGGTTTACGTGTAATTGTACCCTTCGTCGAAAGACTATACCGCGTTAACATGCGAGAACAAGTTATCGATGTACCCCCACAGGCAATTATCACAGAGGATAATGTTGTTGTAACAATAGATGCTATAATCTATTACCAAGTCATGGATGCAAAACGCGCCCTATATGAGATTGAAGACTTTGAATTAGCTATAGTAAAACTCGCTCAAACAACTCTACGAAACATAGTAGGTGAAATGAGCCTAGACATTACACTAACCTCCCGAGAAAAAATTAACATAGACCTAAGAAAAGTCCTAGACCAAGCAACCGACAAATGGGGTACTAAAGTCAATCGCATTGAACTACAAAGAATCGACCCACCACAAGACATCCAAACCGCTATGCACAAACAAAAAACCGCTGAACAAGAAAGACGCCAACTCCGCTTACTAGCCACCGGACGAAAAGAAGCAGCTGAACAAGAAAAACAAGCAGCCATACTAAAAGCACAAGGCGAAAAACAATCATCCATACTAAGTGCCGAAGGAGAAGCACGATCAGTAGAACTAATAGCAGACGCCCAAGCAAAAGCCATAAAACTAGTATCAGAATCTGCAAACCAACACTTCCGTGAGAATGCACAACTCAATAAGAAACTAGACGTAATACGCGATACATTCTCACAACAAACCAAAATCATTGTCCCATCAAACGCTGACGTCTTAAACGTGCTAGGCTTAGAAGGAGCATCAGTGCTTCCAGTAAAAACAACAACACAAAAACAACTAGCAACAGATGATAAACAGTAAAAAAGAGGGAAATATCACTTGGCAACATTCTCCCTCTTTTCACCCCACATATTTATCATAGCCATAATTGCCATAATCTTTCTTACACGAATACTAACAGCATCAAAAAAGGAACTAAAATTCAAACAATACACCGGCGGACCTGCGAATCAACGCTATATACCGCAATTCAGCTCACAAATGGAACTTGATCTACGACTACCCTATAGACGATTTACACAACTCTACCCAAACAACAACATAACCTACGATGAATACAAAAAAATGCAGACACATGCAGCATTCAAACGATCATTAAGCTCACAACAAAATCACAGAATGGTAAGATAAACACAAACAAAACCAACTTTTTCTTATAACGATTTAACCTGAACATTAGCCTCAGAAAGTTACTCTCACAAATCAACAGCTAAATCTAACAATTAATTACCTATACAGCTATTTGCACCAACTTCTACTGAAAATAAGCCCACCACAATTTTGCTAAACACTAAGAACCTCTTCTATGGTTACACAAGTTGTAAACAAAAATTGTTGAATGAATAGCGTAAAAAAATAAAGATTATGGAAAATAGTGTTTTGTTTATTCACAGAGTTTCTTTCGGGCGTGGGCTATCATGTCTACTGTTTGGTCTCTCCAAGCTTCAAAGCCAACAGGAGTTGTGGGGTATGTGTTGTAGTGTGCACGCAGTTCTTTCATAGTGGTAACTGTATAGTGTAGTCTGTTTAGAAAGCCTATACGTGTTATACCTCTGAAAACTCTTTTTGCTGTTTCTGTTATGTTAAGTTTGAAGTCATCACCCATGCTTGCTTTTAATACGTCATCTTCAGTCATGAGTTTCTGATTCATACCATAATTCAAGTCATCATCACTACAGGAGAGCAAGAAAAGTTTGAAAATATCAAGCGCCCCTTGCTTTTTACCATACGTATCAATGTATTGTTTGTTATAACCCCATAATGCTTCCTTAGTTGCTTCACCCTTGCCTAAGGCTTCAATTATATGTTTTCCAGCAAAGTGTCCGCTGAGCATTGAAGGACCAATGCCGCCGCCATGTATTGGGTTGACTAATGAGGCTGCGTCTCCTATTATAGCAATTCCATTGCCAACCATATTGTCTAGGGGTCTGCGGACAGGGTCAAACCATGCACCACCTGTTATGACTTGTGAGCCGTCAAATATTGATTTTTTAGAGATTGTGTTGTAGAGTTGTTCTTTTGGATTAGGGTAACCTGTTTTGCGCATGATAGCTCCAAGGCCAACGTTTACGCGCATGTTGGGTTTTGGGAAAATCCAGATGTAGCCGCCTGGTGATGCTTGTTGGTTGAGGTATATTTCGCAGTATCTTTTGTTTTCTGTTTCATGTTTTAATTGGCGGATTTCGCGGTAGCATGCTTCTACGTCTTCGTTGTCAATTTCTCGGTCTATGCCTATTTCTTTTGGTAATTGTTTGCGTACCATTCCAAAGAAGCCTGTGGCATCTATGACAACTTTGCTACGTAATTCTATGGGTTCGTTTGTTTTTATGTTTTTAGCAGTTATTCCGACTATTGTGTTTTTTTCAATTATGGGTGAGCGGAATATTGTGTTATCTAATAATTGTGCGCCTTTGTCTGTGGCTTTTTTTGCTAGCCATTGGCCAAATAGGGGTCTGTTTAGCATGTAGCCTTTGAAGTCGTTGTCTGCTACGGTAAAGACGGTGTTTTCGTCTGGGGAGTAGATTTTCATGCCGTCGATTTTGGATTCTAATTCGCCGCCGTTAGGTTTTTCAAGACCTAAGAATGTTAGGTGGTGTTCGCCTATTGCGTCTCCGCAGATTTTTTCTCCTATGTGTTCGCGTTTATTTTTCTCTATTAGGCATACTTTTAAGCCTGCTTCAGCGGTTGTTTTTGCTGCAATACAGCCTGCTGTTCCTGCTCCAACTACTATTACGTCAAATTTTTCCATGTTTATTTTCTCCAAGTTAATGTGATGTATTTTGTATACTATGTTGTATTAGTAAAGCTTTATAAATGGTAAAGTGAGCCAAAATACACCAAGTGTACCTAACATGAGCATGCCCCTAACTTTAAGTGTAGAATTTCGCAAAATTGTCGAAATGCAAATGGATAGAACCATTCAGGGGATAGAATCTACTTTTTTTGCCATAATGGAAAAACAAAAAATAACTCCTCAAGCAGTAAAAGAAGAAATGGCTGGTTTGCAAGAAAACTTTAACGTGTTATTCCAGAAATGGAGTTTAGAAATTCTCTATACGTTACTTCTCAAAAAAACTAGTGGGTTTGGCGGTTTGAAAAAAATTTTAGAAGTAAATTCTCGTACGTTATCAGATAAATTAAAACTTCTTCATACGTGTGGTTATATAGAGCGTAATGTCCAAACAGGTCCACCTGTACGTGTGGTATATACGTTGTCAACTAAGGGTAAGAACACTGTGTTATTGGCTTTACCTTTGCTTTATTATTCAACGTCTGTTTGAAATGTTTCAAATGATTCTTTTTTTACAACCCATGATAGACACGTTGTCTCTTTTACAGTTTCAAAAATCATACATGTTAAAGTTTTTTGCAGACCATTAATACGTCTTAGTTTATCTACCACAAATTTGCCTATGGCATCAACATTTTCAGCTCTAACTTTGATTAATAAATCCCAGTCACCTGTGATTATATGTGCTTCTTGTACTTCTGCTAGTTTTACTATTTCTTTAACTATTTCACGTTGTGTTATGTGTGTTCCATCTGTTTTGTTTTCATATGAAACTGTTGCTAGTATGAAAGCTGTGGTTGCTAAGTTTAGTTTTTCTGGATTGAGTATTGCGCGGTATTGTTTTATTATGCCTGTTTCTTCCATGCGCTTTATTTTTGCAAAGACTGTGGTTATTGGGATGTTGATTTTTTTGGCTATTTGATTAGCTGTTAGTTTGCTATTTTCTTGAATTAACCGTAAAATTGCTTGATCTTTCTCGTCGAGTTTAACGTTCATATGTAAATATTACGATTTTCAGGTATAAAAACATGTATTTATTGTAAAAAAAGCAATTTTTTATATAAAAAATTTATTATCTATAACATAACTTACTACATAACTAAAGTAATAAAGTGAACAACATGTCACTTACAGAACAACAATTAACAATAAACCCGCCAAAAACATTAGATCAGCTAACAGACATCGAAATCGAAAAGAAGGCCTGCATAGGAAAAATAGTAACCTACACACTATGCAACTTGACAACAACATATGTCAACAACGACTTCCAATGGCTACTACCCGTAATCTTAAGCCAAAGCACCGACCCCCTATGGCCAGACCCAAATGCGTCCATTGAAAAAAGAATCGAATTAGACATTTACGGAAAACCCGTGCGCACAATGGCAAGCATGATAGTCCACAAACTAGTAGCAGCCTCAACAGCATATCCAAAACTATTCACGCTCTCACCAAATATTCGTATTGAAAAATCAGATCGTGGAAAAACTGGAAAACATATGTATGAATTCTCACAACTCGATTTTGAAGTTAAAGATGCCACTTCAAAAGATGTTTTTTCGCTAGTTGAAAATGCACTTTGTACTTTAGTTAAAGATTTAAAGAAAAACATGAAAGATGAATTATCAAAAATTTGTTATTTTGACACAATCCCAACTTTAAATGAACCGTTCAAAGTTTTTGATCGCGAAGACCTTGAAGCTAAATATGGTGCAACATGGGAAATTGATGTTACTGCAGAAATTACTCAACCCATATGGATCACAAACATTCCTCGAGCATTTTATGACTTTGAAGATTTCTCGACAGGTAAATGGGATAACTATGACTTATTAATGCCAAAATTTGGAGAAATACTTTCAGGTTCCAAACGTGAATATGAATATGATAAAATTATTAAAAAACTTGAACGTGACGGTGTGAAAAAAGAAAACTTTTCTTTACTTCTCCAAATGGCAAAAGAAGGTCGTATAAAACCGACTGCTGGTGCAGGCATTGGTATTGAACGTTTAGTTGGGTATCTTTTAGGCGTAAAACATATCGCTGAGTGTCAACCCTTTCCAAGGGTACCTGGAATAGTACATGAACTATAAATTTGAGGTAATAATGTATGAATCCATATCTAGAAGCACTTCAACCTAAACTTTCTCCAAAAGATTATGAAAAATTATCAGCAATTGATAATCCAAATATCCACGAATTTATCGCAAAAACAAATGATTTATGTCATCCTGAAAAAATTTTCATCTGTAGCGACTCCGCAGAAGACATAGCCTATGTTCGAAAACAGTCAATCGCACGTGGTGAAGAGCAAGCCATACTTACTCTACAAGGACACACAGTGCATTTTGACGGCGAACAAGATCAAGGACGGGACCGTCAAAACACCAAATATCTTGTGCCTAACGGCGTTTCTTTGAGTAAAGCACTTAATCAAATAAGTAGACAAGAGGGTTTAACAGAGGTTCGTAACAAACTTAGAGATTTGATGACTGGCAAAACGATGATTGTCCGCTTCATATCATTAGGGCCTCGCGATTCAGTTTTCACGATATTAGGTATACAATGCACTGATTCTTGGTATGTTGCCCACTCTGAAGACCTGCTTTATAGAACTGGTTATGACCAATTCGTAAAAGCTGGACCAAAAAGTGACTTTCTCAAAGTTATACATTCAGCAGGTAAATTAACCGAAGAGATGGTAAGTGCTGAACCTGACAAAAAACACATCTACATAGACCATATGGATAACACCATTTACAGCGTAAATACTCAATACGCCGGTAACAGTGTTGGCTTTAAAAAATTAGCTTTCCGTCTTGCAATACGTAAAGCTAGCAGTGAAGGCTGGCTAGCAGAGCACATGTTACTTATGGGTGTTCACGGTCCAAATAAACGTAAAACTTATTTTGCCGGAGCTTTCCCCAGTGCATGTGGTAAAACTTCAACAGCTATGCTTCCAGGTGAAACTATTCTTGGCGATGACATTGCATACATAAAAGAAATAAACAATGTTGCGCGTGCTGTTAATGTTGAAAACGGTATCTTTGGTATTATACAAGACGTAAATGAAAAAGATGATGCCCTAATTTGGAAAGTTCTAACAACACCAGGTGAAGTGATATTTTCAAATATACTGGTTAAAGATGGTAAACCCTACTGGTTAGGCATGGGTAAAGAATTACCAAAAGAAGGCTTAAACTATACAGGTCAATGGTATGAAGGCAAAAAAGATGGAACCGGTGCTGAGGTTCCAGCAGCACATAAAAATGCGCGTTACGCTGTCTCTCTTTCAGCTTTAGGAAATGTTGACCCAGAGCTTAACAATCCTAATGGTGTTGAATTAGGTGGCATAATGTATGGTGGCAGGGATGTAAAAGCCTATGTTCCAGTGCAGCAAAGCTACAGTTGGGAACATGGAATCATAGCCTATGGTGCATCATTGGAAACAGAAACTACTTTTGCAACAATTGGCAAAGAAGGCATACCGGAAATTAACATGATGAGCATTCAGGACTTTATATCAATACCTTTAGGCAAAAACGTCAACAACAATTTGGAATTTGGACAAAAACTCAAAAAACAACCCATAGTTTTCGGTGTAAACTATTTCCTACGTGGACTTGAAGACGGAAAATACCTAAACAGCCCACGCGACAAACACGTCTGGGTAAAATGGATGGAACGACGGGTCCATAATGAAGTTGACGTTATAAAAACTCCTACAGGATTAATTCCAAAATACGAAGACCTAAAGGTACTTTTCAAAGAAGTACTAGATAAAGACTACGCAAAAGAAGATTACATAAAACAATTCACCATACGTGTACCTGAAAACCTATCAAAAATTGAACGTGTTTCCAAGTTTTATCAAGAAAACGTCACTGATATACCACTAGAAATGTTTGGGCAACTCTACAAACAACGCGAACGACTAATAGAAGCACAACAAAAATACGGCGACTATATTTCCCCTGAAAAATTCCAATAAGCACATCTGGGAGATTTTTTCCATTTCTCCCAATAAACGTTTTTCCAAACCATTACATCCTGCATATTTTTCTTTATTGCAATGTTTTTCACAGAATGAAAATAACTCATTATACAACTGTTATATTGAGAAAGTGTTTGAAGTGTTGTGCTTTGAGCTGTATGGTTGTTATTGATTTAAAATGTGTTTAGTTGTGTTATAGGTCAAGGTGTAGAACTATAGGACTGATTTTTAATAATCATGTGATATACTCTATGTAGTGTATACGGTCAAAAAGTACTGTGGTATGTTAATGTGTAACTGGGGAGGCGTAGTAATGTTATATCTGTCTTTTTTCTTCTTTTGTTATTATTCCCGATAGTATGAGTAAATTTTTTACTTCTTCTCGGTTTGCTTTTTCTACTTCTTTTATAGTGCGTTGCATAAATTTTCCTCTAATAAAACTTTAGGGTTTATATTTTAAAGCGGTTGCTCTGTTGTTTGCATTACTGAACATACCGCAATATTATGTTATTAGCCATTATGTTGTGAATGTAAACTTGTTGTTTTTTACTGTTTAACAATATAGCAAGTTAAATTTACATTGACGTGTGTTCCAGGTCACCGTTTAAAATAAGGCTTATTTTACATAAGGGGTTCATGATTAAACTTCACTATGCGAAAAACATGTCAACATAATTCACTTCTTTGTATATATGTCACTACCCAACTCGGTTATATTGTCCGAAATTACGCCACCAGACCTGTTAAAGTTGCCGCTATTGTACACTCCACCACTATAGCCAATGTCGGCTGTGTTGTTAGAAATTATGCCATCAAACATAGTAAAAGTGCCTCTGTTGTATACACCTCCACCAGGTGACACTGATTTGTTGTTAGAAATTATGCCGCCAGACATAGTAAAATTGCAATAAAGCTCATTGTACACACCCCCACCATTAGAGAAAGCGGTGTTATTTGAAATCTTGCCACTGAATAACTCAAAAACACCGTTGTTATACACGCCACCACCATACATGGCTGTGTTGCCA
>Ga0209628_10002371_pt1 | contig 12754 bp, 12 predicted proteins | sample TergutCu122P4_FD_187285 | JGI IMG/M metagenome (GOLD analysis project Ga0209628, IMG submission 187285) | Cubitermes ugandensis P4 segment gut microbial communities from Kakamega Forest, Kenya - Cu122 P4 (SPAdes) (version 2) | ecosystem: Host-associated > Arthropoda: Insects > Digestive system...
GAAACAGAGATTAATCTATCTAAAAACTCATACATTTTATCTCCGCGAAGCGTAACGCGCACACCGATAGGCATTCCGCGACGCAATTTGAAGTTAGAAACGTCTTTTTTAGATTTGGTAGAAACCGCTTTTTGACCGGCAATCAATGTCATTTCATTAATGCCCACGTCAATCAATTTTTTGTCGGCGATACCAAATTTTCCAAGTCCTTGATTTAAACAGATTTTCGTTAATCTGGGGACTCTCATTACAGATTTGAAGCCAAATTGTTCCTTAATGGCAGGAATCACTTCATTTTTGTATTTTTCTTTAAATCTGGGTGTGTACATTACTTGATCTCCTCTCCTGTTTTTTTAGAATAACGAACTAACTTTGCTTTTTGACCCGCTTTTTTGGGGTCTGCCAATCTACGTCCGATTCGCGTAGCGTTTCCTTTGTTGTCAACCACCATGAGGTTGGAGATGTGGATAGTAGCCTCTTTTTTCACAATGCCGCCTTTTGAGTTTTTGGCATTGGGTTTGGTGTGCTTCATCACCATGTTTGCACCTTCGACTAATGCGCGGTATTTGTCCACGACTACATCGAGCACTTTTCCTTGTTGCCCTTTCGAGTCGCCGGCAATTACCTTCACCGTGTCGCCTTTCTTAATGTGAATTTTCATTTTTTCTTTTTGTTTTTTGTTAATAATCAATTGGTCTTTGTCAATTGTACAATAAAATAACCTCACTTTTTTGAGGGGCGCAAAAATATAAAAATTTTAATATGAATAATTTTGGTTAAAACTTTTTGGCTAAATCTTTTTTTTCAGCACTAAAAAAAGTTTTAACCTTTTCGTGTAAAAAAAAATAAAAATAATGCATTTTTTTATATTTTCGCGGCTTAATTCATAAATATGAACACCCTAAACCAAACTTTGAAGATTGACGATGTTGAGCGTATTTTGTTTGGAAATGAAACGATTACATTATCACAAGATATTAAAAATCAAATAAAAAACTGTTTTGATTTTCTTAAACAATTTGCTTCGGATAAAATTATTTATGGCATAAACACCGGTTTTGGTCCTATGGCGCAGTACCGCATTGATGATAAATCGCTTATAGAACTGCAATACAATATTATAAGAAGTCACTCTTCCGGCGCCGGAAATCCATTCCCCGATTTGTATATAAAAGCAGCAATGTTGGCGCGTTTGTGCACTTTTATGCAAGCAAAATCCGGCGTGCACCCCGAATTAGTGCATTTGTTAATTGAATTTATCAATAGAAATATTTGCCCGCTCGTTCCCGAACATGGTAGCGTGGGCGCCAGCGGAGATTTGGTGCAGCTGGCACACATCGCATTAGCATTGATTGGCGAAGGAGAAGTGCACTATAAAGGCGAATGGCAAAATACCAAAGATGTTTTGACAAAGGAAAATCTGAAACCTTTTGACATTCACCTCCGTGAAGGATTGGCAATTACCAATGGCACTTCCGTTATGACCGGCATTGGTTTGGTTAATATATTGTATGCCAAAAGATTACTAAATTGGTCGGTAATGGCTTCCGTGATGATGAATGAAATTGCATCTTCATACGATGACTTTATGTCGGAAGCGCTGAACGATACCAAACATCATACCGGACAGTTGGAAATAGCGCGAATTATGCGCGAAATTTCCGCAGATAGTCAATCTATTCGTAAGAGAGAGAATGAGTTATACAACGGAAAACAAAACGGCGCGAAAAAATTTGAACACAAAGTGCAACCCTATTATTCATTACGTTGCGTGCCGCAAATTCTGGGTCCCGTTTTCGATACCCTGAAAAATGCACTTACTGTTTTGCTCAACGAATTAAACTCAACGTGCGACAACCCGATAATTGACCCCGAAACTGAAAATGTATATCACGGAGGTAATTTTCATGGCGATTACGTTTCGTTGGAAATGGATAAAGTGAAAATTGCCATCACAAAATTAACGATGCTGGCAGAGAGGCAGTTGAACTATTTGTGCCATGATAAAATCAACGAAATTTTGCCTCCTTTTGTTAATTTGGGCGTTTTGGGACTGAACTACGGCTTGCAAGCCATGCAATTCACGGCAACCTCAACCACCGCCGAATGTCAAATGCTGTCGAATCCGATGTATGTACATAGCATCCCGAATAACAATGACAATCAAGATGTTGTAAGTATGGGAACCAATGCGGCGTGGATAACCAAATCGGTAATCGACAATTCTTATCAAGTGCTTGCCATCCATTTCATCGCGTTGGTTCAAGCCATTGATTGTTTACAAATGCAGGAAAAATTATCTAAACAAACTCGTGCAATTTTTGATGAAATCAGAGGTTTTTTCCCTGTGTTTTCAGAAGATACGCCCAAATACAAAGAGATAGAGCAAATGAAACATTTTTTGATGAATAAAAATCTTAATTACTGTAAGTTATGAAATATGCGTTGGTTACGGGCGGTTCGCGGGGAATAGGCAGAGCCGTTTGCCTAAAATTATCTGAAATGGGGTTTTCAGTTATTGTTAATTATACTTCCAATGAAGAAGCTGCCTTGGAAACCAAAAAATTAATAGAAGAAAAAAATGGAGTTGCCGAACTTCTTCCGTTTAACGTTGCCTCCGTAGAAGATGTTGATAATGCACTGAGTCGATGGGCGGAAAAACATCCGGAAGAATATATCGCCGTGTTGATTAATAACGCCGGAATTCGTCAGGATAATCTTATGGTTTTTATGCAAAATGAGCAGTGGGACAATGTGATCAATACCAATTTAAACGGTGTTTTTTATGTTACCCGCAGGTTGTTGAAAGATATGATTACCAAACGTTTCGGAAGAATTATTAATATTGTGTCGTTGTCGGGATTAAAAGGAATGCCCGGACAAACCAACTATTCGGCGGCAAAAGCGGCTGTGATTGGCACAACCAAAGCGTTGGCGCAAGAAGTGGGCGCAAGAAAAGTAACCGTAAATGCCGTTGCCCCCGGTTTTATTTCAACCGATATGACGGCAGATTTAGATGAAAAAGCGCTCAAAACCCTGATTCCTGCCGGACGTTTTGGAAAACCGGAAGAAGTTGCCGAGTTGGTCGGGTTTTTGGCTTCGGAAAATGCCGGTTATATCACAGGAGAAGTGATTTCTATAAACGGAGGATTATACACTTAAACAAATAAATTATGTATATCATCGGCATTGCGGGTGGCTCGGGCTCCGGAAAAACATCAGTAGTAAAAAAAATTATCAACAGTTTTCCTGATGAAAGTGTGCGCGTTTTATCGCAAGACGCTTATTATAAGGACAATGGAGTTCTTACGCAAGAACAGCGCGAGCAAATCAATTTCGACCACCCCGATTCTATAGAATTCACTTTGTTAAGAGAGCATCTTGACAAACTTACTGCGGGGGAAACCATTGAGATGCCTACTTATTCCTATATTACTTGCACCCGACAAAAAGACACGATTCCAATCGCGCCCGGAAAAGTGATTATTGTGGAAGGAATTTTGATTTTCACCGACCCGGAACTTCGCACTCTTCTCGATTTAAAAGTTTTTGTAGATACCCAAGCCGATGAGCGAATTATCAGAATTATTCAACGCGATGTGAATGAAAGAGGCAGAGGGTTAGACAAATCCATTCAACATTATCAAAAGTTTGTAAAACCGATGCATGAAATATTCATCGAACCTTCTAAAAAATACGCTGATATCATTATTCCTGAGGGCGGACACAACGCGAAAGGTATTGATATTTTGATTTCTAAAATTAAGTTGATGCTCCGTGAAGTGTGATGAAACTGCACATTGCCATTCCTGCATTCGACGAATTGGAGTTTTTACCCCATACCCTTAATGCTATTGCGAAACAAAAAACCGATTATCCTTTTCAGGTGTATGTTTGTGTAAACCAACCGGATGCATGGTGGAAAGATGAGGAAAAAGTGAAAATTTGTGAAAATAATCAGAAATTATTGCGTTTTCTTAAAGAAGTTAGTTTAGAAATAATTGATAGGACCTCTATGGGTAAAGGCTGGTCGGAAAACAGTTCCGGGGTGGGTTGGGCGCGGAAAACTTTGTTTGACGAAATCTTTAAAACCGCCGCCGATGAAGATATTATTATTAGTTTAGATGCCGACACTTTGTTTTACGAATCTTATTTTCAGTCCATTGGGGATAATTTTACGCAGAATAAAATAGATGCGCTATCTGTTCCTTATTACCATAAACTTACAGAAGATGAAAGTGCGAATCGCGCTATTTTACTTTACGAAATCTATCTGCGCAGCTATTTTATCAATATGCACCGTATTGGTTCTCCTTACGCTTTTACCGCAATTGGTTCAGCTATTGCAGTGAAAGTAAAAGCATTAAAGAAAATACGAGGAATTACTCCACTGCGTAGCGGGGAAGATTTTTACCTTTTACAAAAACTGCGTAAAATGTCGCCCATTTCAAACTACAATTCCGAAATAGTGTATCCTGCGGCACGGTTTTCCACCCGTGTTCCGTTTGGCACCGGACCCGCCATGATCCATTTCCGTACAAGAAAGTTTCAAACCTACCCTATTTATCATGAATCATTATTCAACAAAATAAAAGAGACCTACGATATTATCCCTGAGTTGTTTACTGAAGATAAAAACACCGAATTTATAGATTTTTTAAAAGAACAGTATAAAACCGAAGATTTATGGGGGCCGTTGCGGAATAACTTTAAGACGTTGCCGCAATTTACCCGCGCCTTCCACGAAAAAGCTGACGGATTAAGGATTTTACAGTTTTTAAAAGCGAAGCATCAATCCTCACCATCCCCTCCTAATTTTTCTTTACTGCATAATAACGAACTCTCCACTATCAGAGACATTTTGTTTGCAATAGAAATGAGGCTGCGTAAACAACATCTTTGATTGTCTTCGGTTTTTTAGAAGTATTTTTATAAACTATAAGCCATTTTTTTATTTTTGCCAACTTATTAAAATGTCATGCAATTCTTCACTTCAAAAATCATTTCACAAACACAAATAGCCAAGAGCATTTTTCAATTAACAATTAAAAAAAACGAGGAATCCGTCGCGCCCGGGCAGTTTTATATGTTAAAAGTTAACGAGGATTCGCTGCCGCTGATGCGCCCAGTAAGCGTTTATAATATTGAGAATGACACACTTAACTTTCTTTACAAAGTCGTGGGACAGGGAACGGAGCGCCTCTCGTTACTAAAAAAAGACGCAGAAATTGAACTGCTCGGTCCTTTAGGAAATGGGTTTCCCTGCCACGAAGTTTCCGGGAAAATTGCATTAGTGGGGGGAGGTATTGGTATTCCTCCGCTTTTTGAAACCGCCAAGCAGCTTACAAAAAATGGCTGCAAAGTGGATGTTTTTTTAGGTTATAAAGATGAACTCTTTGCTTTTGAACCGTTTGAAACAGTGTGTGAAAAAATTTTTATTGCCGTTGAAAACGAAAAAGAAGGATATAAAGGATTTGTTACTGACATTTTTCAAGCCAAAAACTACGATGCTGTTTTTACCTGCGGACCCGAAATTATGATGCTGAAAGTTAAACAAATTTGTGATAATGAGCAAGTTCCGGTTTGGCTCTCTATGGAAAACAGGATGGCTTGCGGAATTGGCGTCTGTTTAGTTTGTACTTGCAAAACCACAGAAGGAATGAAACGTTGCTGTAAAGAGGGGCCTGTTTTTTCAGGGAAACTTTTTTCTTGAAAAAGTACAAAATATTACGCAAAAAAAACGTTATAATGAGTAGTTTTTTACAATTTTTTTTATGAGAATTGGAGTAAATACACGACTTTTTGTCAAAGGAAAAATGGACGGCATTGCCTGGTTTACATACGAAATCTTTAAACGTATTGTTACCCAACACCCTGAACATGAATTTGTTTTCTTTTTCGATAGACAATATGACCCTTATTTCATTTTCGCCCCGAATATAGAACCGGTGGTGGTTCACCCCCAAGCAAGACACCCTTTCCTCTGGTATTTATTTTTCGAATGTGGAATAAAAAGAAACCTTAGTATAAAAAAAATAGACCTTTTTATTTCTCCGGACGGATGGACGTGTTTGAATACTAAAGTAAAAACAATCAATGTAATACACGATTTGAATTTTGAACACTATCCTTCGTTTATCCCTTTTCTCACACTTAAATATTATAAACATTTTTTTCCTCGTTTTGCAAAAAAAGCAGACAAATTAATTACAGTATCTCAATTTTCAAAGAATGATATTGCAAATCTGTATCATGTTGATAAAGAAAAAATTGATGTGGTTTACAATGCCGCTTCCGATGATTTTTTTAAGGTGGACGAAGAAACGAAAGAACAAACAGTTCAACGTTTAACAAACGGAACGCCCTATTTTGTTTTTGTAGGTTCGGCGCACAAACGTAAAAATGTGGAGCGAATTATGCAGGCTTTTGTACAATTTCGTGAAAAATATGCAGATTTTAAGTTCGTTTTTGCCGGTTCTAACAAATATTGGGATGAGGATATTAAAAAAACGTATAACAATTTAAAATACAAGTCCGATTTTGTGTTTACCGGCTACCTCTCCACTTCGGAGATGAACTGTGTGGTTTCAAGTGCCATGGCATTGGTGTATCCATCTCTATTTGAAGGATTTGGCGTTCCCATTGTGGAAGGTTTTGCCGCAAATGTTCCGGTAATTACTTCTAATGTGGCTTCTATGCCTGAAGTAGCCGGAGATGCCGCTTTGTTAGTGAATCCGTTTTCTATCGCTGAAATTGCAGATGCTATGGAGAAAGTCGCAACAGATGAGCAACTCCGCATCAAACTTGTGCAATTAGGAAAAGAGCGAATGCACGCATTTTCTTGGGATAAATCTGCCCAACAGTTTTGGAATGTAATAGAAAAATTTTGCTAATTTTTTTAATATCGAAAAATAAGGCAATAATTTATATTTTTGCCACCGATTCAAAAATAATGAATGTTTTATCGCAAATAGATAACAGTTTTGAGAGCTACCAACAGCTTATATCCTTTTATAACAACAACAAAAATAGAGTATTTGGGGATATTCATAAAGAGTTTATCGGTATGAATAAAGGTAAAATGCAAATAGTAAGTGATGCGGGTTTCTATGAGTTTGGAACAAAGGGAGATACTTTTAAATTATTTAATGGGCAATTTCCGGGAACTATTGTAAATTTGCAATTTAGAACAGATGATAATAGCAATTATTCCTTAAAAAACGAAATTAATGTAAACGATATTTTCTAAACTATTATAATATGATTAATATTCAGATAGCAAACATTATTGGCAATCTATATGCCGTAGAAGCCGAAGAGGGACAAAAAGTTTTTGAGCTTATAAAAAAAGCTTTTGAAGAAAAAAGAAAAGTGGTTTTATCTTTTTTAAATATTGAAATGATGACTACAGCATTTTTAAATATGGCAATAGGGCAACTCTATAAGGATTTTTCCGAAGAAAAGGTTAAAGAATATCTGTCCGTTGAAAACATTTCCGATTCCGGAATTGCTATATTAAAACGGGTTGTTGACACGGCTAAACTGTATTATAAAGACCCTAATACTTTTAATTATATGCAGCAAAGTATCAACGAAATATTAAATCAATAATCATGGCTATTAGATATAAACTTGATGATATTCCAAAATTATTAGACAGAAAGTTTTTTGTTGATGCCAACGTATTAATATATTTGTTTTGGTCAACAGGTAGTATAAAATGGGAGATTGAATATTCCACTGTATTTTCTTCATTATTGAAACAATCCAATAAGTTATATGTTGATTTCTTGGTAATAGCGGAAGTAATTAATCAAATGTTGAAAACCGAGCATAAAAAGAATTTCTCTACACTCCTTTTTAAACAATTCAGGGATAGTACAGACGGACAACAAGTTTTATCTGACATTTATCTTATTGTTGAAAATCAGATTCTTACTCAATTTGAAGTAACCGGAAATAGTTTTTCTAAAACAGATATTCTGAATTTTTTAAAAGTTGACTCATTGGATTTTTTAGATAAAGGAATTTTAAAAACCTGTCAAGATAATGGTTTTATATTATTGACTAATGATAAGGACTTCAAGAATGCTGATATTGATATTCTTACCTGCAATCCAATTATCCTAAATCCATGAAAAACACCATCTCCGAAAACGAAGTAGAACAAATTGCCCTTTCACTTTCACATTTGCTTATGCTCCCCACTATCAAAAACCTCATCCTTGACCTCGGTGGTGTACTTTACGACATCCGGTATGAAAATATTGCCGATACGTTTCGTAATTATGGATTGCAAGGGTTTGAAAAACTGTATGTTCAAGCCGGACAAGCAAAAGAGATTGACCTTTTTGAAGAGGGAAAAATAACGCCGGAACAATTTCGAACGTTTATTCGCACCCTAACAACCAATAGTTTAACAGACAAGCAAATAGACCACGCTTGGAATGCCATTTTAATTGATTTGCCGGAAACACGCATTCTACTTCTTAAAGAACTGAGAAAAAAATATCGCGTTTTTTTGTTTAGCAATACTAATGCTATAAATCAGATTGAATTTGAACGTTTTGTTATAGAAAAATTTGGAGAGAATATTTTTGAAACCCATTTTGAAAAAGCCTATTATTCTCATACATTAGGCATAAAAAAACCAAAACCGGAGGCGTTTCTTAAAATTTGCGAAGAGCAAAATTTAATTCCGGCAGAAACGTTGTTTATTGATGATACGGAACGACATATTCTCGGCGCACAAAAAGCAGGATTGCAAACGTACTGGCTGCATCAAGAAAATTTGGAAAACAGCAACATAATCAACAACTTATTATCTAAACCATGACAAATAATCAAGAACTGTTTCATTCGTTACGAAAAAAATACACCCATTTTCATTATTTGAATTTTGATTTTGATGTGAAAGAAAATAGCGTTTTTATGCAGTTTTTTTTTCAAACCAATGAACTCTTTTTTGCCCCAAAAATGACCCTAAATTTGGGAAAATATGCACAAAAGTTGAATAAAAATGACATAAAAGGGCTTATTTTTAACATCGGATTGATTGAATTGGTGAGTTATTGGAAAGCCACCTGTTCACCACAAATTGTTGTTTATAATTTTGCGTTGGATGAAAAACAGCAAAATTGGTGGAAAAAATTGTATTACAAAGGGTTGGGAGAGTTTTTTTATCAAAATGGAATTGAAGGTAATGTTGATGATTTTGTTCAATTTTCATTTTCAGAAAAAGCAAAACCATACTCAAATTTGCATTTCAAAAACATTGAAACTTCACAAAAAGTAATTGTTCCCATTGGTGGTGGAAAAGATTCTGTGGCTACTTTAGAGGAATTGAAAACAGAGAAAGAAGTTATTCCGTTCATTATCAATCCCAGAGGTGCCACTTTAGATTGCGCTCAGGTTGCCGGTTTTAATACTTTGAATGATATTGTAATTTTAGAAAGAGAAATTGATGAAAATCTATTAACCTGCAACAAACAAGGTTTTTTAAATGGGCACACCCCTTTTTCTGCCATGCTTGCTTTTTACACAGTATTAGTAAGTTACGGAACAAATACTCGCGAAATTGCGCTTTCAAACGAAGCCAGCGCCAACGAAGCCACAGTGTTAGGAACAGATGTTAATCATCAGTATTCCAAATCATTAGAGTTTGAAGAAGATTTTCAGCACTATGTACAAAATTATATGGGAAACTGTGCGCATTATTACAGTTACCTGCGCAATTTATCCGAACTGCAAATTGCGGAAAAATTTGCCTGTTATCCTCAATATTTCTCTGTTTTTCGCAGTTGTAATGCAGGCAGTAAAGAGAACAAATGGTGCTGCAATTGCCCTAAATGTTTGTTTGCCTACATTATTTTAGCGCCGTTTATTGAAAAAAACACACTTTTACAGATTTTTGGCGAAGATTTGCTCAATAAACCGGAAATGGAGCACTTTTTAAACCAACTTACCGGAAAAGAAGCCACCAAACCGTTCGAATGCGTGGGTACCGTTGAAGAAGTAAATGCTGCGTTGGAAATGTTGAAAAAATAAAGAAAAAATTTCGAGTTACAGATTCCGGGCAAAAAAAAATGACCCTAATTTCTGCATTCTGCGCCTTATTGATAAATGGGGCGTCTTATTTATCAATGAGGCGATGAAACCCATTGACCACAAAGGGTTTGTATTATGATGCTTTTATTTTTGCCACCGAAAAGCGTTACGTTTTTCAAAAAAAAATTATTCACTAAAAATTATTAACATGAAAAAATTACTTTTTACTTTTTTAGTAATGTTCACAGTATCCGGAATCGGATATGGAACGCCAAAAGCACCGGATGGAAGTATGGGGGGGATCTCCACATTTCCCTGGCTCGAAGATTTTGAAGATGAAACGTTTCCCCCGGTTGGGTGGAACTTGCATCAACAATCGGGCTATCTGAAATGGGAAAGAAACACTTTAAGTACTTCTAACCTCTTTATTCACAGTGGAAATGCTTCGGCATATCATGAGTATGGCTATTTTTGGGATGATTACCAGGAATCATGGTTAGTTACTCCCAAAATTGTTTTGCCAAATTCAGGAAGTTATAGACTTGAATTTTGGTCAAATTTCTTCTACTCAACCTACTCAAACATCAATGATGTAATGATTTCTACTACAGGAAATAATCCTGAAACAGACGAGTTTGTGTTAATCAAACATTTTGAGGGTGAGGATATGAAGGATAATCTTTGGCAAGAAATAAAAATATCATTGGATGATTATTTAGGACAGGAAATTTACATTGCATTCAGATACGGCGCCATGTTCGGCAACCGTTGGTTTATTGATGATGTTAAGGTAACAGAAGTGAATCCTATTGATGCAACCGTTGAAAAACTATATGGCGCACTTACCACATTGAGATTTCAACCTTTTAAGTATAAAGCACTTGTAAAAAACGTTGGAAATGACGTTTTAACAAACTATACCGTAGCCTTGTTTGATAGCGATGGTGCAAAATTAACCGGAAATTACACAGGACCCGCTTTAGAACCGGAAGAAACCGCCATTGTAGAACTTATTTGGACTCCCATTGCAGAAGGAGATTATACGATTCACGCCAAAATTACCGCTGCTGGAGATGCAAACCCCGACAACGACCTCTCGCCTGCTTTTGATGTAACTGTCATGCCATCTGGTGGTTCTTTTACGGGAACGGTAGGCAAGGGCAATTTTGAAGATGTTTCTCTCCCGTTAAACTTTTGGATGTGCACCAGCAGAGCGCAAACCCTCTATTTTGACCATGAATTGATGAACAGAACCGGCGTAATTACTCATATTCATTATTTTAACAAGTTTGTAACTCCGGTTGGCGCAAAAAAACCAATTAAAATATGGATGCAGAATACTACTCAAACCGCACTTGATTCCTGGCATTTTCCATTTTCTGATTTTACTTTGGTATATGATGGGATTACTATGTTTCCGGAAGGTGAAAATATGATTACCATACAATTAGATGAACCTTTTGTTTACACTGGTCAAAATCTGGTGGTAATGACTGATAGAATCTATAGTGATGAAACTCATAATATAAACGACGTTTTTTACTGTACAAAAACGCTTGATTTTCCTAATAGAAGCAGATATTGCCATAGTCTGTTTAATATAGATTTGGATAACCCCGGTGCTACTGGTTATGGCAGCGGCGTTATTCATCATCCCAATACTGATTTTACGTTTGTGATTGCGTTGGGCTCTCTGTCGGGCACAGTTACCGACGGCGAAAATCCGGTGGAAAATGCTTTTATTGAAATAGTTGGAAGTTTGCGAACGACAACTACAGATGCAGAGGGAAAATACAGTTTTGAAAACTTACTGCCGGGCAATTATCAACTTAAACTGACCAAACACGGCCATTACGATGTTACCACCGATGAAACAGAACTTTATGCCTATACCAATACCGAACTTGATGTGGTTTTGCCGCCGCTGCCGCTGTATTCCGTAAGTGGTAAAATTACCGGAAATAACGCGCCAAACGGAATTGAAAACGTGCAAATTAGCCTTTCCGGATACGAGAGTTACAGCACTACCTCAGATGAAGATGGAAACTACTTCATTTCAAATATTTATGGAGAAAAAGAATATGAAATTAAAACCGATGCAAGCGGATATCAAACCTATACTTCTTCCGTAAATGTTGCTGAAAATATGACTCATGACATTTTGCTTAGCGAAATTGCCTATCATGTGGTGGATCCCGTGGCAGAAATAAAGGGTGAAAATATTGAAATTACCTGGTTAGCGCCCGGAACAATCGTAGAAAGAAACTATATTTTAGATGATGGGACATCCGAAAACGGCTCAACTTACGCCGAAGAAGATTCGAACTTGTCTTTGGGTAATATGTTTAAAGTAGATGAATCGGGGGTAATTACAAGCGTGGATGTGTATGGGAGAAAATATGTAAACAGTTCTGGCAGACCCTTAATCATTCATATTTACAATGAAAACAGAGAATTAGTGGGCGAAAGCGAAGAATTTGTACTTCCGGCAGATGATTGGATTAATGTTCCTTTAAACGATATTCCTTATTCAGGCACTTTTTATGCTATGGTATTTTTTCCAAAAACCAACAGCGGACTTGCCAATTTTGTCGGAATTGATTTAGATGGTCCTCATTCTCAAGACAATCTCGCTTATTCTTGTCAGTGGGGAATATGGTTTGAACACGCAGCGATTTCAGGAATGCGTGGCGTATTTATGATAAGA
>Ga0209628_10002372_pt1 | contig 12750 bp, 10 predicted proteins | sample TergutCu122P4_FD_187285 | JGI IMG/M metagenome (GOLD analysis project Ga0209628, IMG submission 187285) | Cubitermes ugandensis P4 segment gut microbial communities from Kakamega Forest, Kenya - Cu122 P4 (SPAdes) (version 2) | ecosystem: Host-associated > Arthropoda: Insects > Digestive system...
CACCTGATTGTCAACGTATAAACTGCGTTTCACCAATTTGTTCCACACATTGTATTTCAAACGTCCCGAAAGCATCGCTTTCATGCAATCAATCGGCGTTTCTTTGCCTTTTTGCTTCATATACCGTTCGTTGTTGCGAAAAGACAAAAACCAGTCGCACCAAACAATGTCAGCTTGGCGAGTTTGCGCCGTCCGAACCATTTTTTCCATCGCATCTTTTTCGACCCAGTCATCGCTGTCGCAATGAAATACATATTCGCCCGCTGCAGCTTTTAATCCCGAATTTCGCGCAGTAGGAAGCCCTTTGTTTTTTTCATGTGTGATGATTTTCACCGACAGGTTCTTGGTTGCGTATGCTTCGATCAGCCGGTGAAGTATCTCCATGCTTTTATCGGGACTGCAATCATCCACAAAGATATATTCGATGTTGCTTTGTGTCTGTTCAAAAAGCGAACGCACACAGCGCTCAATATAATTCTCTACGTTGTAGACCGGAATAATCACGGAAACTGCTATGTTGCTCATTATCTATTTCTTAAAAATTTATAAATCTTCGAACTGCTCTTTGGAAAAAGCGCTTTGGCGTATCCTAAAAGCCAAACAAACGGGTAACGGTACGGAAAACATCTTTTTTGAAATAAAAGCGTATTTCTCAAGTTGTAGCCCATGGGCGAGTTTAGAAACCGAATTCTATCCTTTAAGTTTTTTTGGTTAAACGCTTCCCTGTCAACGTATTCGTCATGGTCATTTTCACAGATTCCAACGTAATCACGTAACACAAAAATGGGCAAACCCCGTTTGTAGGCGCAATAAGTATAGTCGTGATCGCTTCCGCCATGCAGATATTTTTCGTACAAAATGCCTTGTTTGTCAACTACATCCTGCGATACGAACGTCACATTCCCATGGGCGCACATACAAGGTTGAAACGACCCGTTAGGAATCACAAACTTATCTTTCAATATCCATTTGTCGGTAAAAATAAAACCGCCATACGTAAATCTTGTTTTCGCTGCATCGCATGTAGAGCCAACATAAATCCCACCCTGCCCAAATTGCGATTTGGAATAGCAATGTGCATCAGATAATTCGGTCCAAAGATTCGGCAAAACCTCCGTATCATTATTCAACCACAGGTATCCATCATAACCGCCTGTTTGTAAGGCTACTTTCCACGAATTGATCATGCCTCCGTTCCAGAACAGATTTCCATCGCCTTTTAACAAATATAGCTGATCCTTTGGGAATAATCGCTTAATCTCATCTTCTGTTCCGTCGGTACTTCCATCATCAGTAATAAAAACATCCAACGAAATATCGTCTGAAACACCAACGCTTCGAAACAGGCTGTTCAAACACCGAACAGTCTTTTCGACTCTGTTATAAACAGTCAATATAACGGCTATCTTCATCTGGTTTTCAATGTTTCAATATAACTAATATACGACTGTCATCACTTTTGATTGTGTGATAGTAAGAATCAAGCACGACAGGCAAATCCAATTGCTTAAAGTCTATGGATGTGCCATTGACCGATTCGCACTGTCGAAAATTAAAATGTGTCAGATAATACACAGTACCCCAAAAGAAATCGTCTCCCAACCGTTTTGGAATCAGCCTTTCAATTACCGGATAATGCTTTGATATGTTCTTGATAGTTGGTGCATAATCTATCGAATTTTCTAATTGAATCTGTACGACTTCTCCGCTTAAATTTGGAGACAAAGCACTTAAATCATGCAACAATATACTTGTCCGAAATTCCGTATAACGTGCATGATCTGCAAACGCATTTCCATACGAAAAAGCAAAGACTAAAAAACACCAGTTTAGGGCAATCACAGCAACAGAAGCAATTCTTTTGTAATCTGATACAGAATAAATACATAGTATTGCCAGAAATACCCCAAATCCAATTAAGAAGCGAGGCGGCCACACATAACATATTAACAAAATGAAAACTCCAAATGATAAGACAAACGATAAGGTTATCACCACTATTGAAATGAAAAACGCAAGTGTTTTATTACATTCGGAAACACGTATAGATTTAGTAATAAATAAAATACAAACCAGAATAATACCTGTTTTCCATACAACTCCAAAATCCTGATTGACGATCATTGCACAAGTTTTGATATTCAACAATACACCGGATATCATGTCGGATAATGGATACATCTCATTCGTTGTATAGGAATCATCTATGGAATAAACAGGCTTCATAAGAAAAGCCTTAAAAATAAACATTGCAAAACAAAAAGCAAATGCAGCCCTTCCCATAAAGAATAAGATTTCCTTGTTCGATTTACTCCGGATATTCCAATGCTGAAAACAAAGGATAATAACAATCAATATATAGATACCCGAAGATGCCTGATAGGTCATACACATAATCAATAACGATACTACCGAACAAAAAAGAAATGCTTTTTTACGCGTAATAAACAAAAAAGGAATGATACCTGCTAAAACGGACAAAGCCATATAGGGAGCATCAAATTTAAAAGACAAACATTCTAAAAAATAGGGGGAAAGACCTAACGGAATACTTGCTAATAGCCTGACTGTGGTTATTTTTCCGTTGCCCATAACATATACAAGTAATACGCTACTTACAGACAGGATGAGTATCGCTAACAGTTGTGGCAAAGGCGATATCTCTGTCAAATTAGTATCGCCATGAATAAAAATGGAAGCAAATTCCGTTACATACCGGCTCCAAAAATACCATCCTCGAACACCATTTATTGATCGTTCAAGGTCGTCCAGATACAAGAAATTGGCTCGAATAATTGTCAGGATTCCCAGTAAATAAACTCCGGACATTAATAATACAGGTTTAATAAAAGCTCTAAAATCTATTTCTGAAAGACAATCGATAATTTCCTGTTTCACATTATGTACACGTAACCTGCCTGAGTTGGTGAGCATGTAATAATTGAAAACAAGAATTAAACAAATTCCTCCTATAGCAAAAGATTGAAGTACATTAAAGACTCCTCGATGATAAATTTGTCTATGAGCAATTTTTTGCTCTATCAAATCAATAATCATTAACCTGACTTGTGGGAATAAAACAGCAATACAAGCCATAAGTCCAAAAATGGACAATGCAATCACACAAATCTTTATGACGCTTTTTCGATTGGATTGATTTTGTTGCATTATGTTTTCAAAGATTAATTATAAATAATTTTTTGACCGTTATACTCTCTTGCAATGTACGTTGGGCGCTTTTTGGTTTCGTTAAAAATTCGTCCCAGATATTCACCAATGATACCGAGAGCTAATAGTTGCAACCCCCCAAGGAACAGAATTACAATAATTAAGGTAGGATAGCCCTGTACCGGATCTCCATAAAGGATTGTGCGTATCACAACATAAATCATATAGATAAATGCGAGAAGAGCAACGATAATCCCAATAAATGTGGAAATCTTAAGCGGAGCAATCGTAAATGAGGTTATTCCTTCAATGGCTAAATTGACCAATTGCTTATAACTCCAGGAAGATTGGCCGGCAATTCGGTCTTGTGTCTCAAATTCAACTTCTTTTTTCGCAAATCCAATCCAACTAAACATACCTTTCGTATACCGTTCCTGTTCGCGCAACTGTTTCAACACATTGATGCAACTACGGTCTAATAAACGAAAATCGCCAACATTTTGCAGCACTTCCACGCGTGTGAGTTTCTGTAAAAGTGTATAAAACAGTAAAGAAAACGTCTTTCTCAACCAGCTTTCCTTTCCCCTTGATACGCGTTTGCCATACACATCATCATACCCGTTTTCCCATTCTTCCAACATTTTCGGGATGGCGTCGGGTGGATGTTGCAAGTCGGCATCCATAATGATCATGCAATCGCCTGTCACATAATCAAATCCGGCAAGCATAGCCTTTTCTTTGCCAAAGTTTCGCGACAGGTCGACATAGCAAATTTGTTCATCTTTCGCTCGCAATTGCTTGATAATCTCTATCGTATTGTCTTTACTGCCATCGTTGACAAATAGGATTTCCCATTCGTAGTCTCTTTGATTATGTACAACCTGCATCAACTCATCATATAAAAGAGGCAACGATTCAGCTTCGTTGTAGCAAGGAATCAGTATGGACACCTTTCTCATATCTTTTCTTTTTTAAAAAAACAAAACATGCGAATAAAAAATTCAACGGAATTACAATGACATAAAAACGAAATCATGTTACGCGTTCTCATTGAAAATCAAATTTCTTGCAAAAATAATAAATAATTACATATCATCTTCGTATTTCGGCGAAATATTATTTTGAAGGGTTGATAATCTGCATTTTCTTTTCAATGTTTTAAAATTACCAAACAGTAAGTCCCATTACTTTTGATCGTATGATAGTAAGAATCCAATACGACCGGCAAATCCAACGTGTTAAAGTCAACCGGATCATTGTGAAGTTTTATTTCAAAATTATTGTACACCCAATAATAAAAATCATCCCTGTAAATCTCTGCTCCCAATCGCCTTGGAACCAATCTTTCAATTACCGGATAATGCTTGGATATGTTTTTGACGGAAGGAGCGTAATCAATCGAATTTTCCAATTGAATCTGAAAGTCTTTTTCGCTTCTATCAGGATATAAAGCACTTAAATCATGCAATAATATACCTGTTCGGAATTCCCCATACCGGGCTTGATCGGCCAAAGCATTTCCATAAGAAAAAGCAAAGACTAATAAACACCAATTCAATGCAAACACCATAACCGATGCAATTTTTTTGTAATCCGAAACTACATAAATACATAAAATAGAAAGAAATACGCCAAATCCAAGGAAAGCGCGAAGTGCAAACAAAGGCTTTACCAGCGCAGCATAAAGTCCGTACGACAAAACGAAAGAAATACCAATAAGCAGAAGCGAAATAATAAAAGCAACCCATTTTTTTTGTGCCGACTTGCTTATGGATTTGGTTATGAAAAAGAGCAATACAAATGCAATCCATATTTTCCAGATAGCCCCCAAGTCGTGGTTGATTGTTATTGCATATTCTTTGATGTTATTCAAGGTGCCGGATAGAATATCAGGTAATGGCAGCATTGTGGCTACAATATAATGTCCCCAATCGTCCTGCGGAATAATAAGGAAGATTTTAAAAAAAAGCATGGCGCAACAAAACGCCAAAGCAGCCATCCCCATAAACGATAAAATTTCTTTATTTGGCTTTTTTCTGCTGTTCCAATCCTGAAAACTAAGGATCATAACAATCAACGGATAGATACCCGAAGCTGCCTGATAAATCATACACATAGACAATACGGATATGACCGAACAAAACAGAAAAGCCTTTTTGCGAGCGACAAACAAAAAAGGAATGATACACACGAAAATGGATAAAGCCATATAGGGAGCATCGTATTTGTAAGAAAAGCACTCTAAAAAAAATGGGGCAAGACCTAAGGGAATACTTGCTAACACCCGGACGATGGTTAGTTTCCTGTCACTTATTACATATACGAGTAATACACTGCTGACAGACAGGATTATAATTGATAAAAGCTGGGGAAGTGGCGATATATCTGTCATTTTCGTATCGCCATGAATCACAATGGAAATAAATTCCACGATATACCGGCTCCATTTATACCACAGTCGCAAACCATCTACGTTTCGCCAGCAATCATCCAAATATGTAAAATTTGCACGCATAATTGTCAGCGTGCCTAACAGATAAACGCCTGACAGGATTAATACCGGTTTCAGAAACGAACGAAAATTGATTTCAAACAAACAATCTTTAAGTTCCTGTTTCATGTTGAAAAGAAAAAAACAAATTCCCGTTATGGCAATCAATGGAAGTATTTTAAGCCACATTTGATGCCAATAAAGCTCTTTCTGAATAAATTGTTCAACTAATCTCACAATCAATTGAGTTACTTGTGGTAACAAAACGACAAGACAGACCATAATTCCAAGAATGGACAGTATGACCATCCAAATACGATTTATTCCGTTTCGATTCGATTGATTTTGTATTATTTTTCCACTGAACATATTCTTTTCATTTTTAAAAATTCTTTTTTAATGCTTCAAAATGATTAACATGCGGCTCCCATCGCTTTTAATCGTGTGATAGTAAGAATCCAGTACAATAGGCAAACTCAAAGGCTCAAAGTCCATGTATGTTTTATCCACCAATTCAAATTGAAAATTGAAATGCTTCCAAAAATACATGTAATCCCAAATAAAATTTGTTCCTAATCGTCGATGAACTAATCTTTCAATTACAGGATAATGCTTAGATATGTTTTTGATAGAAGGCGCAAATTCTATCGAATTATCCAATTGGATGGATAGGTTTTCTGTTTGCTGTGTTGGGTATAAAGCACTTATATCATGAAATAAAATTCCTATTCGGAATTCTGCATACCGAGATTGGTCGGCTAATGCATTTCCATACGAAAAAGCAAAGACAAATAAACACCAATTCAGCGCAAGAACCGTAACAGTTGCAATTTTTTTATAATCTGAAACGACAGAAATACATAATATAGAAAGGAATAATCCAAATCCATATAATAAACGCGGAGAAAACGAATCTATGATCAACAAAGAATAAACGCCATAGGACAAGATAAAAGAAAGAATAATCGTTAAAAATGAAATAAAAAATGAAAGAGTTTTCTTTCGTCTGGATACATGTATAGATTTGGTTATAAAGAAAATACACACAAATAAAATACCTGTTTTCCATGGCAATCCCAAGTCTTGATTGATAATCGTTGCATAGCCTTTGATGCTATTTAATGTGCCGGGAATTATGTTGGTTAATGGATGCATTGTTGTTGAGGGATCAAAGGCCACATCAACATGCCTCATTAGGATAAATCTAAAAACTATCATGGCAAAACAAAATGCAAATGCCGCAAGCCCTAAAAATGACAAGATTTCTTTATCCGTTTTTTCACGGCTGTTCCAGTTATGAAAGCAAATCATGATGGTAACCAGCAGATATATGCCCGAAGCTGCCTGATAGGTCATACACATAATTAGTAAAGATACAACCGAACAAAACAGAAAAGCCCTTTTGCGTGAAATAAACAAAAAAGGAATGATACTCGCCAAAATCGACAAAGCCATGTAAGGAGCATCAAATTTAAAAGATAAACATTCTAAAAAATAAGGCGACAACCCCAAAGGCAAGGTTGCCAGCAAGCGAACCACAGTTATTCGCTTGTTGCTTAATACATAAACAAGTAAAACACTGCTAATGGATAAGATAAGAACAGCCAACAATTGCGGTATTGGTGAAATATCTGTTAAATTGGTATCTGCATGAACAAAAATCGAACCGAATTCCGAAATATATCGGCTATAATTATACCAATGCCGCACTCCGGAAACAGCACGTTCTATATCGTCAATATACAAAAAATTGGCTCGAATAATCGTAAGTATTCCCAACAGATAAATACCTGCCATGAATAGAATTGGTTTAAGAAGCAAACGAAAATCAATTGCCAAAAAGCAGTCTTTTAATTCATCTTTCACTTTTTGCACCAACAATCGGCCTGATTCGGTGAGCGTACAATAGTCGAAAAATAGAATCAAACAAATTCCCCCAATGGCGTAAGACAAAAACATTCGAAACCATGATTGGTATTCAACAATTTTTTTATGCAAAATATGCTCTGCCAAATCCATTAACCATAGTCTGACTTGCGGGAATAAAACGGCAATACATCCAATAAGCCCCAGAACGGATAGTACGACAATGCAAAATCGAGTTGTTCTTTCTTTGTTCAAATATTTCATAATCATTATCTTTTAATTCGTTGATTCACTTAATTTGTTTTTTACATATTATATAGGCTGATAATCCAGGAATTCTCATACCTAAAAATTTAAAGATTCTAAAAAAACAAAAATCCATCCATAAAAAATTTTCATATAAGAAAGTAAGGACCTTTCCGCCTTTGTAATTTCCAATACCTTGATTCCGAGTCGTTTGATTTTTTCGTATTTTTTCAATAATTTTTTGAACAAACCGTGGGAAAAGAAGAGAAGAAAAAAAGTAACCGCCATCAAGGTATGATAATCCCGCTTTCTCTGCATGTTGTTTGAGCAACGTGTGGGAATATCGCCGGAAATGGCCCAACCATCTGTCATGGTCACAATACAAACTGTTGAATGCCGGTACGGTTACGATAATAACCGTTTGAGGGCTGATGTATGCCTGCGATACAACGTCTTTCAGAAAGGCAATATCATCCTCAATATGCTCAATCACATCTAATAGAAAGATAATGGAAGCATCCCGAATGTCTGTGACATTTTGTATGCTGTTGAATAACCGGATATTATACTTACTGTTTTTTGCTGCGAGCGCAGAAATTATTTCATCGTCAAATGCAATATCTACAGCAACCAACTCATATTCAGGATATTTGTCTGCAAACCGGCGCAGAAAAAAAACATCTCCACAACCTATATCAACAGCAATCTCTTTTGGGCTTTTTTTCAGGTAGTTTTTCAGTAAGCTGCAAACGACCTTACTACGCGCATACTCCCAAGGATGATTTTGTTTCGTATCTGCTCCGGTCGAAACCTGTAATTCTTTGATATCCATATTTGATTATTTTATGTTAAAAGGAAAATTTCCATCAAATTATTTTTGTTCACGTACGATAAAATGCGGGCGTTTTTTCACTTCCGTATAGGTTTTGGCAAGGTATTGTCCCAAAATGCCAATCGAAAAAAGTTGTATTCCGCCCACCAACAGGATGATACTTATAGTCGACGCCCATCCGGCAACAGGATCGCCCCAAATAATTCTGCGAATAACAACGACAAATACTAAAACCAAAGACACAAAAAAAGCGATCGTACCACAAATCGAAGCAAGGGCAAGCGGCTTGGATGAGAATGCCGTTATGCCGTCTAACGAATACAAAAATAATTTCCAGAACGACCACTTGGTTTCGCCAGCAACTCGGTTTACATTTTCATATTCAAACCATTTTGTTCTGAAACCAACCCATGGAAAAATACCTTTCGAAAAACGGTTTCTTTCTTGCAAGGTCAGCACGGCATCGATGTACATGCGATTCATCAAGCGAAAATCTCGTGCACCGTCGACTACTTCAATATTGCTTAATTTGCCCATCAAGCTGTAGAAATTTCGAGCAAAAAATGAACGGATAGGCGGTTCGCCTTTGCGGGTCACCCTGCGAGTTCCGGCACAATCAAACTCACCGGAACAAACAGCTTCGAGCATTTGGGGGATAAGCGCCGGTGGATCCTGCAGGTCTGCGTCCATGATGACGGCATATTGTCCGGTAGCATGCTGTAAACCTGCAAAAATTGCAGCTTCTTTGCCAAAATTCCGCGATAAAATAATATAATGGACATTTCCGTCCTGGTGAGCAAGGTTTCGTAAGATGGAAGCTGTTGAATCAGCAGATCCATCATCGACAAAAATAAATTCATGCTGTTCTAATTGACCTGTATCAATCAGTGAAGAAAGTTGCTTATCCATTTCCTTATAAAAAACAGGAAGCGTATCTTTTTCATTATAACAGGGAACGATAACAGATAATTTGAGAGAATCGATTTGGGACATAGCAAGTTATTGTTTCTGATATTGTTAATAATTCGTGTTGATTAATAGCCCATAAACAACGCATAAATATGATACAATACATTTGTCTTCAGGATTGCTCCCATGGAAAACTCAACCGGACTCATTCCGATCAATAACATTAAAATAACAATCATTATTTTTGATGGAGGAAGTATCTTTGACAAACCATGATTGATACGGTTGACGCATTTCGTAAAAAAGACAGGTAACATTTTGAGAATTTTCTCGGGCGGAATAAGTAGAAATACAGCAAAAGAACTTGCGGTCAGATAAAATGACAATCGTCCGTAATCGCATGATAACACCAGAAATAGGGGTAAAAAGCAAATGAACTGAAACACAAAAAAAGAAGATAAAGCTGTCTTGTGTTCAGGAGTATAGTCTTGCATCTGTTTGCTGAAAAACGATAAGTAGTTAATTGAAAGATAATACACAGCACACCAGGTAACGATCCATCCAACCCAAGAAGGAATGCCATAACTTACAGTTAAAAAGTTTGTGCTGATAGCAAGCTTCAAATTATCACTTAATTCAAAACCGATTGCTCCGATTGGAGAATGGGAAGTTAACTCAGCCGATTGATTGAACAATTTCATCCACGAATCCCAAATGATTTGCGCTGTTTCCCGATTTCCATGTGCATGTGTTACGATAAACATCGTCAGCATACATGGCAATAAAAAGAGCAAAGTGGCAACAACAGGTTTTACTTTTTTTTCCCCCTTATAAAAACCATTATATTCACTGAACAGTAACAAGCATAAGACAGGTAGGGCTATAATCCCGTAAACTTCATGTGAAAGGATAATAAATATAGATGAGGCATTGATTACGAGAAATTTTATTATCCTTGAATAATTGTTTTGATATACCCAAAGGTTCAAGATAAGCACACAAATCATTACGTAATCCTTATTGTTAAAATGAGGAAGTCCGAAAAAGAAACACAAAGGCAAAATGTAGAGCGCATATCCTTTGCGCAAAAAGGACTTAATAAAGAACCAACAAAGCGTCAGAAAGCACAAAATGGTAAATGATTTGATCACCCATTCTGTATTGATGGAAAAATTCCTTGCCAAGTAAAACAATATCTCACCCATTAAACCTCTTCGGACAAATCCTCCCTGGTAATTAATGTAATAATCGGAAAGTCCTGTCCAACCAGAATAATCCTGTACAACTGAAGTGATTACATGAATAAATGAACGAAGTAATTGGACTGCAAACAAAAGGAAAATAATATTTAAAAGTGATTGTTTAATATTTTCCTTGTTATTGAAAGAAGACAGTTTCATATTTGTTCCTTAGTTATTTTGATGCAAAGATAACTACTTTTTAAAAAGATCGCATCCTTTTCGATTTAAAAACAAAACGTACCATTAAAAAATTCAACGGAATAACAATTGAAAAAACAGGTATCGGAGCTAATTCCTTACTTACGCCAATATATAAAAAAATGTTTAACAACGTCATGTGTAGCAAATAATTAACTGCATGCGCTCCACCCAATCCGAACAATTTCCCAAACGATGGCTTTACGCGAAACGTAAAATACGATGTCAGGTAGAAATTGCAAACGAAACTTAACAAATAAGCAACCGTATAGGCAACATTTACATTGATGTGTTTTTGCAACACAAAATAGAATCCGTAATGAATGCAGGTCGCAACAAATCCAACGATAGCAAACCGCAGAAATTCAATTATTTTACTATTAATCTTCATGATGATTGTACCCTTTTATCTGTTTGATGCTTCTAATGCGTTTCGAATCGTTTGATCCATATCGAAATAGGCATAGTTAGCCAAACGTCCTCCAAAAATGACATTTGTTTGTATCATAGCCTTTTGCCTGTATTTCTCAAACAGTTGGTTATTCGTATCGTCATTTACCGGATAATATGCCTCCCTGCTTTCATCCCACGTTTGCGGATATTCGCGCGTGATAACAGTTTTTTCCTGTGTTCCAAACTCAAAATGCTTATGCTCAATAATCCGCGTATAGGGCGTTTCAAAATCGGTATAGTTTACAACAGCATTTCCCTGATAGTTAGCTGTGTGTAATACTTCGTTTTTAAATTCCAAACTCCGATATTCCAATTTCCCGAAACAGTAATCGAAGTATTCGTCAATCATTCCGGTATAAACCACTTTGTTCGCTATCGAAGAAAATATCTGTCGGTCATCGAAAAAATTTATATTCAATTGAACCTCCGCTTTCTTCAATAATTTGTCAATGAGCATATTATACCCACCAACCGGGATGCCTTGATAAGGGTCATTAAAATAGTTGTTGTCGAACGTAAACCGCAAAGGGATTCGTTTGATAATAAACGGCGGCAGTTCGGTCGCTTTTCTTCCCCATTGCTTTTCGGTATATCCTTTTATTAATTTAATGTATATGTCGCGTCCGACTAACTTCAAGGCTTGCTCTTCCAAATTCGATGGTTTGATGGTTGCATATTCGGCAACTTCTTGCTCGATTCTGCTTTTCGCTTCCTGAGGAGTTTTCACCTTCCACAGCTGATAAAACGTGTTCATATTGAAAGGCAAATTATACAATTCGCCCTTATAATTGGCAACAGGCGAATTCGTATAACGGTTAAATTCAACCAAGTTGCTTACATAATCCCACACTTCCCTGTCGCTGGTATGAAAAATATGCGCCCCGTATGTGTGAACATTTATTCCTTCCATTTTTTCGCAATAAACATTTCCGCCTGCTTGGGAACGTTTGTCTATGACCAAACATTTTTTCCCTTTTAAGCCAACTTGATGTGCAAACACAGCGCCAAACAAACCGGAACCAACGATAAGGTAATCGTATTTTTTCATTCAATTATGCGAAATTTGATGCAAAGTTACGATTTTCTGTTGTAAAAAGAAAACTTATCTTATAGATTTCATCTATATGGTTATAGATATTATCTGTTTGACATGAGTCGCTTGAGGCATTAATTTTGCAGAAGAATTAAAAAAAGAAAACTTCAAATGAAAAAAATTTTATGTGTGATCGTTGGCTTACTCTGTGCAGTAGGCTCATTCTCTCAGGATTCATGGTCTTTGACCGGAAACGCAGGTACAACAAACGCTAATTTTGTGGGTACGACAGACAACACTCCCTTAATCTTTA
>Ga0209628_10002373_pt1 | contig 12747 bp, 7 predicted proteins | sample TergutCu122P4_FD_187285 | JGI IMG/M metagenome (GOLD analysis project Ga0209628, IMG submission 187285) | Cubitermes ugandensis P4 segment gut microbial communities from Kakamega Forest, Kenya - Cu122 P4 (SPAdes) (version 2) | ecosystem: Host-associated > Arthropoda: Insects > Digestive system >...
GCCAAATATTTCTAAGAAAGGAAGTTCCAAATAACCTCGTTGCCAATACTGGCAAATATATTTCTGAGCAATAAGTGAAACTCGCCTGAAATATGACCAAAAATATGCTTTTATATCACTTCGGGCCTGAATATGACCTAAAGCTAAAATATGGTTCAAATATGTATTTATATGACCAATAAAAACCATATTTTCATGTTCACAAGAGTCAGAAATGTGTTTATATTTAATTAGACATGTAAAATGATGCCAGGATAAAAATATGACATGTCATAGAAATCCGAGCGCTAGTCATAAGACAGACTACAGAACGAGTGAATTATATTGCAACTCATAGCAAATTGTTAAAAAAAGGTTAAGAAAACACATAAGAAAGATTATCACATACAACAGAGTAAAATGTTTATTTTTCATGTAGTAGAGATCTCAGCTTTAGAGTAACATTGTATATGAACATATTTTTCTTTTGTTTTGGTTTTCTATGGTTGTGGTTGTTACGACACACATAGCGCTGTAAATAGATGTATTTATTTATTTTATAGTAATGCTCAACACAGTTACAATTTTTTAAAGGTTACCATTTCAGGTCAACATCCAGACCATCATCAGACCTATGCACGATCTATAACTTATGATAAAACCATACCGTATTATGTATATTAAACTGGGAAAGAGATATTATTTTCTTTACACAAACATCACAAAATTTCTTAAAAAGGTGTCAAATTGGATGAAAAAGGAATTGTTTATTAAAGACAAGAATATCTTGAATAAGAATTTTTATAAGAAAGATGGTTTGATGTGCAGTGCACACTGCAACCTACATTTCCATGGTCTCAGATTTGATAACGTGTGTGATATTGGTCCAGTGTTCCAGGCAATTTACAAAATGTTTAAAAAGTGTGGACACCCTTCACGTTTCCCAGTAGTAAATGTATTTCTTATATATTTACCTGCGTCTTTCTAGGGTCTGTTAATGTGAAAATTGTAAATTATAAATGTCAATTAACTGAGGGAATGTCTGTTACATTTAAGTGAAAAAACTAAAGGTGGTATCATATACTTACATCATTTACGGAGAGTATTTTAACACCCTGTGAAGCTGCACTTGCAGGAAGATAATGTTTCACCAGCATTCATTGTTCGAGACATTTCAGTGGGTTTGCACCATGGTGTACTTCCACCTACTGCAGTGTGACATTCTAATTATGGAAGGGATGTTGGTAAATGGGTGTGTGTTATTTAAAGATTAGTAGTGTAAAGTTTAGATCTCAACTACATGAAGAAGAAACATTTTGTTGTGTTGTATGTAGTAATCTTTCTTAAATATTTAACATGGTCTGATGTTGTTTTTTTTAAAGCCAAAACACGTTGAAATATATTACACAGTAAAATATACATGTATAGTTGTGTTTAACTGTCATGGAAAACTTTAAAAAGCTGAAAATAAAAAACTGGAAAGGAACAGTTAAGGACAGAAGAACTTGGAGAGACTTGGCTGAGAAGGCAAAAACCCACAAAGGATTGTAGCGCCAAATTATGATGATGGGTTGTGTTTACCTGTTCTTATTTCTCCAGTGTCATCTGTAGCCAGTTCATTTGTTAGGTAGTCAATTACTGTATTTTGTTATTTATTAAGCCTGTTGTTGGCTGACACTTTCTCTCTGGTGTTGTCAACCACATTGCTCATAACACATGCCACATGTCAGAGATTAATATTTCATCTTATCAACACATAGCAACCATACACTCTTCTGTGACCCTATCTTTGAAAAAAGAATTCATTTTATTTATTAGTATATACTAAAGATATAAAAATAATCTAACACTGCAACATTTATTCCTGCTGTGATTAAATATGGTTTCAAGGGTCAGTAAGTGAGTTACTTAGGAAAGTGACTTCAGCTATGTGTTGTGATCTGACCGACTGCTGGTTTGTAAGTCAATAAATCAGTTATTCATTTTGCTGTTGTTGGACTATTAAACCACCTTCAAGATAGTAGCAGCCAATGACCCTGAAAATTTGGTATATTTATAATGACCTACACACTGTCATATCCCAGTACACTGGAATCTTTGGACATGTATTTACTAACAACCGACCACATCATGCTGTTGCAGGTTCAATTTAACCCTGCAAATCAGGCACTTGAACTGCTGCACAGCCTGAACAAACTTCGTGTCAAAGCATTCATCTTTTCAGAATTATATAAGTCCAACAGTTGTTATGAGACTATGCGTACTGTGATACCTGAACTTGACAGCTGCCCAGATCATGGAGTTCAATTGCAAAGTACTAAAGTTCCACTGCTGCAGTTTCTAATTGTCATGGGCAGTAAACAGTATCGGTAAGCACTGTACTGACTGTATAAGTTACATGCATCTTCACCCTTTCATTGCTGACCTTCAAGCTTAAGTGTGTTCAGCAGAAATGAATAGAAATGGGACACAAGGGTGAAATTTTAGGTTCTCACAACCATGTTGCTGAAGTTGAAAGTCTTCTGGCATGCAATATTCTGTCATTGGGTGATAAGTTCCTGACATTTCAATAGATCATAATTTCCTCATTTTCAGGGTCAAGTAGTATAAGTCTTATTGGATTACTTGACACTGAAGATAAGGCCTAGGTGCATCGGGAATGCAAGGGCTTGAACCCAACTATTAATCTAAATCTAAATCTAATTTGACCTTGAAGATGAAGGCACATTGATCTCTTAAAATGTCAGGAACTACAGAGCCTTTCTGAGTTCTGTATCTTGCTATCCTTTTATACATGTTTTAATCTTATATATCTCTAGTATATGTCCTAACATTTATATTTCTGTTTTATCAAGAACAAAATCATACCTTGAGTAACAACAACACCTTACTGGATTTCATATTTTCTTATCATATGTTAGTTACTAGTAATAACAGATTAAATTAGCTACAGAAAGAATGTATTTTTCTTACAGAGGGACTCACAAGTTTGATGACATTATAACATCAGCAAGACCTGAATCTCTTAAGAAAATTAAAGAACTGCAGACTCAGATACAGCCTGATGAAGTTTACTCAGTGCAGTTCTCATCTGTAAGAACCTTATGTATCACAAATACTGTAACTGAATACACAGTTGCTCATTGCAGCAAGCCTTTGGCACATTTAATAGAATTAGAAGCACTTATTAATTTCTTTTGTGTCTGCATGCCTGCTTGTCAGGCACAGAGTCCAAACTATTGGATTTGTTTATATGGAAACACAACATTGATGACACCTTTTGATTGTTGTGGAGTTTGGTTCATTTGAAGGACTGGCTCACATAAATTATTTTAACCTTACAACTAATTAAATTATTTTTATGTTATACGTGTACCAGAAAAAACATACTTCTAGTATGTTTGATTGCAGACTTTGTATGTGTTGTCAGGCTGGATAAGACCACAGTCTGGGTATAGCCAACCTCTCCTTTAGAATTCAATGGACAGGGTTTGGTTGCCTGTGCTATTACAAAGACATGGCTTGTGTGTTGATGAAAAAAGTTTACTTCTGCCTTTGGGAAGTGTTACACATGAACTTCTCGTCAGAAACACTGTTTCTTTGCGTCAGAGATGGAACAACTTATTTGAAGCAGATACCAGCTTGCACTCTAGATAGTTCAACATTTCCCCACACCATAAATAATTTAAAAAAAAAAACGTTTTTTTTCTTTACGTATGCACTCCAAATGCCACAAGAAGTACCATTAATTACAGGAAGATAGCTTACATTAAAACAATGCTGCAGCATACCCATCCTTTGATTATTTTGGACTGTGAAGACATTTGTAAGAAGCTACTGCATAAATGAAATTATTGCTCTCTATGTTACCATAATACCAGTAAAATTCAAGGTGTTCCTATTCACAACATGAGGGTGTGTAGTGAGAACAGACATACTGCTCCACCCATTATATCACTATTAACATCAGCACCAGATGGAGGCAAATGGTTAATTTCATGCTGTGGCCACTTTCCATTTCATTATGTTCAACTGATTTTTATACATTTTGCTTATCTTATAAAATTTTTTGTTTCAATCCAGGGGACAACAGGCTCTCCAAAAGCGGCCATGATGACCCACCATATGCTGGTCAACAATGCCATCATCGCAGGGAAACATTTGGAACTTAATACAGAGGTTCTGTACATGTGTGTTAGCTATGTTGATAAGAAACCAGTTGAGGAAGGTGACAGCCCCTTGTCACTTGAAAGGGCACAAGCTGAAGTCAGGATTAAAATATTGGCATGTAATGATAACTGCAGAAAATATGGAACTAACAGGGAAGATTTCTGTGTATTTGAATGGACTGTGAAGTAGCAGTTTTACAGAGAACTGATGATTTGAAATGTCACTTTGTAATGCTACACCTAATGGTGCCCATTAAGTGTAGCAGTAATCTTTGTCCAAATAACAGAACTGCTAGAAGTCTAGCTCCACAAAAATGAGAAAGATGGATATCAGATTGAGATTGGTCAGGGACAGGGGGTCAGTCATTGGATAACCCTTTGATGTTATCATATCATATCATATCATATCATATCATATCATTTATTTTCATTCCATGGATCCTTATGGATATGGAAATAGCCATATTTACTTAAGAAGTCAAGAAGTGAAGTCAGTATAAAAGTTGACAACAAATTTAGTTACTAGGTCAAGTACAATATTTGAGGACTTAAACATTATTTCAATATAACAAACTATTGTAATATAACAAATAATAACATTAAAACTCCAATTAAAAGGATACAGTACTTAGTGGACAAAAAATAATTTACTACACTCTGACAACAGTTATAGATTGATAGATTCAAGGAGTTACGTTTTATACAAAATAAGATCTACAATACAGATTAGTAGTTAAAGAAAAAAGAAACATAAATGTATATCTATTTTATGTGCCAAACTTTCAAATACCAATTTAAATCATATATAAATAAATTTAACTCTTCTGAAATTCAAATTATTCATCCAAGGAATAAGGGGAAATTTCAAATAAAAATTTCATTAAAATCAATATAAATTTCTTGGGATTATCGGACTCTGTGTTAATTACTAAACAGAAACAGCACTGCACAGAAGAATTTGGCATGTATTGAAAGAAGTTCCAAATAATTGGTATAGTAAAAGCCTGTGTTGCTGAAAAATATATTGTGTCCATAGATTTGGACTGAATACACTGCCCCAGACTGCACCATGTCATATACCAGAAAATTGTAATCTTGGTTCAGTGAAAATATGTGAGAATTTCGGATGCTATTTTTTAAAATTGTTACATTTTAACTGCTGAATTACATTCTGAGTTTACCGGTCATTTACCTACACCTGGAAAAGTTTAGCTGATGAGTTTGTTTCTCAAAACAAGGAATATTACAGGATAAAATCTTGGATTAGTCCAAGATATTGTCTTTCAGGGGTTGAGGAAACCACAACAGCCACAGGTAAGATATACGAGTTTTGAGAATCTGATTGTAGGAGTGACTGACGATTTGATGCAGTGTTGTCCATTAGGGAGGTACTGAAGTTTGGGAAGAATACCCTGCCTTTCAACTCTTCTACCCTGAAGACGTAGGCAAAATTTTCTTCGAAATTTGTTACCTTTTAGCCAAACTACATTGTGTTACATCCCCCAAGACAACCCTCATAGTCTGTATCCCGACCAGAGAAATCCAAACACTGAAATCTAGAACTGGATACCTTCTGATTTTCACAAAAAAAAGTAACTTGATGTTGAAACTCCAATCTCTGTCTGCATGTAAGTAGTTATTATATTATTTTCAGGTTTTAAGAGCTCACTGTTTGTTAATTTAAAAAATATATATATATATATATATATATATATATATATATATATACAAAAGTCATTCATGATTGTAGTTTACTTGTTTTGTTGCAGACAGCTAGGCATGTTGTCTGTTCCCAATTTTGCCATGTGACTGGCAATGTTGGTGGTATTATTTGTGGCCTCTATTACGGCGTCACTGTCATAATTCCAGCACCTACTTTCGATGCCCAGAAGACCCTGGATGCCATCCAGCAAGAGAGGTGACTTATTTGTTATTATGGCACAATCACACACACAGCTCAGTCATTGCATTGACTGGACAAGCAGGATAATCTGGTTCGAATCCTAGAATGGGAATGGGATTAATTTCTTCTCCAAAGCATCCAGATTCGCTCTGAAGCCCACCAAGTTTTCTGTTTTATGAGTATCAAGAGATATTTTCTTAGGGTTAAAGGGGGTGGGGCAACTCCCACTCTAGTTTCATCATGAGTGGAGCTATACGAGTACATCTGATTTCCAATTCACCTTCTGTAACATGCACAGGGACATCTCAGTGTAACATGTGAGATGATCCAGCCATGTTGTGTGATAAACCATAAGAAATTTTGATTTTGCACAAAACAAAATTACCATCATCAGTTGCCTGTCTTGTAGGTTTCGTGTACTAATTGTAACACAACAACCTGATCACATAAAATAAGTAGGCTAATTCACTGTTTACCGTTTCTTTTCCACAAATAAAATACTGTATGCAAGCTGACATATTGTGCTCATACTACTCACTTTCTTGTTTTGTGTGTGTGTGTGTGTGTGTGTCTGACCACTAAGAACAGTTACTCTGAACATTCACTGAAGGAAGACTTCTTCACTGTTCCAACAACTGCAGGGGTACCCACATTTCTGGATCTCCAGCTGTGTACATAGATCTCATAGCCAGTGCCACAAAGCTTAGCGTGACTCTCACAACACTAAAAATGGCGGCAGTTGCAGGCAATATATGCACCCAGCAGACTGTCAAAGACATGAGGGAGAAGCTCAACATCAGAAGAGTCATTGTGAGTGAAAAGTCAATTTATATGCAAGGTCTGGCAATTATATGGACTGATTCTGTATAAATTATTATATCTGACTTTTAGTAAGTATCGGCACTTCCAGATTATTGAATCAGTGACTGAAATTGGCAGCATGAGGAGTGATAATTCAGAAGGCAATCATTATTGCTAAGTAAATGACTATGGACTGGATGGTCCGTGGTTCGAATCTCGTGGAGGAAGGAGATCTTTTTCTTCTTTAGAATGTCCAGACCAGCTCTTGGTCCCAACCAGCCCAGCCTACAATGGGTATTGGAGCTTTTTCCCAGGGGTGCCTGGGGTATCGCATTGACCATATACCCCTATATAGCACAGGGGTAAATAAGTACAGCTGTACCTCTACTCCCCCTCTGTGCATACTGTGATATGTTAGGGGGTGACCTTTACAGAATTACTACAAAGCTGTACACAGTATCACAAATAATTAATATTTTGAATTAAATTATGAATAGGGATTGTTAATGTGAGCAGCAATGTTTTGTATAATTTAAGTCCCAGTTTCAATGATCAAATAAAAATATTTTATTTTTATTTAGTTTGTTTCCTGTGTGTAATTGTCAGGGAAATAATACAGTTCATCTTCTTCAAAATGGTGTCTATGAAAGTTGAAAAATTGTGACAAAAGCAATGACAAATTACAAAAAATTTATTTATTTTAGTTGGCCCTATTTTTTGCAGCATTTTGACTTGACACTGCAGGAATTCAAGCTGAAACTTTTAGAGATATGAGAGAATGGAGCTATGCCTGCATCAGCAGGCCAATGCCACTTCACAGTTCATAAATCAGTCTTGTGTGTTCACAGCCAATGTATGGGATGACAGAAGCAGGGTACTTGTTTGCTGGGAGGCCGGGTGACAGTATAGACAGAATGACTGCCACCGTGGGATGTGTCTGTGATCATAATGAGGTCAGAAGTATTTGATATTTGCACAATAAATCCTTGACTTCTAAAGGAAACACATATGTAAGTTGGATGGTCATAAGTCATGGACTTATTGCAGAGACATAGCTACCATACAACAAAAGGAAGCAAAGCACTGGGGCCCACAGATACAGATGGCCCACGAGCCCATCACAACAAACTATTGTGTTACATCAAGTGAACACCACTCACTATTTGGGCCAATTGAAGTGTGCTTACAAGAACATGATCAGTAAAGAAGTTCAAAATAAACAGCTTTGTTTGAAAACCAAGTCTATTTATGAGAATTTTATAAAAAGTGACCGGTTGCATCATGGGTAAAACAGAGCCTATTGACGAGCTTAACATTGTAGGCCAGAAATCCTAGCTATGCCACTGACTTATTGCACTCAATTACAGATGAGTAATTTCATGTAACAGCGTGTTTCTCACACTTAGGCTTCAGGCTGTATTGCATCTTTGACCTTTAACAACAAGAAGTGGTGTGTAAGTAGAAGTCCTGCTTGTTCTATTGAGTTTTCTTTAAAGACCTTCTCAACTTTGTACCTTCCATATTTAGTGAAAATGACTGCACAATTTCTTGAGAGCCATAGTGTAAGAGAGTTGATCGATAGAAGGAATATTTGCACTATTCATTTTCAGAGATGAGAAGTGGATATTTAGTAGGCTATCTAAAAGACCAAGTTTCATTCTATTAGGTATTCAAGAATACAATTAGCTGTTCATATTAGCCGTTAAAATTTCACATGCATTTGCATTTTACTATTCAGATTTCTACAGAAATTTTATTTGCATATTTTTATCTTCTATACTTTTCTGTTCTTGTCTTTCCTACTTTGACCTGTTCACTGTCACATCTGCAAGCTCATTGATGATTACTGAAGAACATCTATATTTACATATGCCAACATTATGACTACTGGTGTAGCTAGGTTTATTGATGTCCTGGGCAAGCAATAACAATGACCACCCCTGACAGACATTATGAACTTTAAAATCATGACAATCATTTTTTTTATTTTCCTTTTATTTATCTCAGTAATTTAAACTTTGGTACACAGAACATAAAATTTTTTAATTTAAAATATTTATTTTTTCAACCCTTGGATCCTGCTGCCTGGTGTACCCACACCTCTCGTTCCTCCCTAGATACACCCCTGATTATGACTACAAAAGAGCAATATTGTAGTTATTCATGGGGTCCATGAATATGCTTTGAAGGTGCTAAAATCCTTAACCGTATTGATTAATGTAGTTAACAGATTTCTGTCATGCACGACACAGTTATATTTCTAAGGTAACTATTTTGGCTCATTTTGTGGGCCATCACCAGATGCATATGAAAGCCTGTAAAATGGGACCTTACAAATACTACTGTGTTGTGCATGACAGAACTCCTGTAAACACGTTTTTTTAATACGAGCACAATGGGGATGACCTTAACATTAACAGTACTGTGTCATACATTCATAACTTATTTGTCAGATAAAGCAGACGTTGTGGGAAAATATCTTACTTTACAGGTAAAAGTAGTTGATGTAGATGGACGGATGGTTCCATTTGGTTCAGCAGGAGAACTCTGGGTTAGAAGTTACTGTGTGACGCCAGGTTACTGGGATGAAAAGGAAAAGACAGATGAGCTCATACAGCCAGATGGATGGCTGAAGACTGGGTGAGTACTTAGAGGTTATGGCACAGACAGCAATGTCACTTGTTAAAGGACATATATATGTGTTTATAGATATGAAAGGCTCCTGGAACCTTCATATCCTTACCATGACATGGAAAGCTTCCTGTGTCTTGTACTTTTAACACTGGCGTGCACTGCAATCTGCATTTGTGTAGCTATCATTCATGTCCACTGCCCCGTGCTTTGGTTTGGTTTATTCATTTATTTATTTGTACTATTCCAAAAACCATATACGGGAGTTCGTCCAATGGATATAAGAACAGTGAAAGAATAAGTAATTTGGCTCTATGTAACAGCAAGACTGTCACTAAGACGGGCAGTCTGGAATAATTAATTTAATGTTACAAATTTAGAATAGAATTTCAAATTAAATAAGTAAACACAAATAATCACAAATTTACAAATACAACTCCAAAATAAATTAAAATATAATACACACACTTATAAGCTAACTAAAATACATACAAACTGCAATATAAAATTTATAAATTAAAAAAGTAAAAGAAAAATGGATATTGAATAAATACAGAAAAATTTAATATAATTTTACATTGTAAGAATATAAGATAAATAAACACAGTAAGAGTTAAATATTACCGTTTGCTAAAAAATTCATCTAATCTGTAAAATTAAGCAGGTAGTGCTTTTTTTAGCAATTTTAAACTTTTTAGGCTTGCTGGAGATGTCCTTAATTGCCTTGGGAAGACTTTTAAAGATTGTGATGCCTGAATTATAAAATTCCTTCTGATACCTGGCCAGCGATATCTGAGGCAAGTGTAAATAATCTTTTTGTCTGGTATTAATGTTATGATATATATTCATTCATTCAGTATTCTGTCTGATGACAGGTCCAAAGCCTCCTCCAAAATGATGCCTACACATAGTGCGATCTAGAGCTTCCTCCTTCAAATGAGAGTATCCTCTCCTGTCCTTAAGGTCATCCAGTAGCTTCTTACGTCTTCTTCCCCGTCTTCTTGCCATTTCCATCTCCCCCTTTATCTTTCCCGCGATAACTTGTTTTAGAAGGCAGTTTCTACGTAAGATGTGACAAATCCAGTTAGCCTTCCGTTTTCTTATTTCGTGTAGGATATTACTCTGCTTATTGACTGTAAGTAACACTTCTTCATTTCTCACATGATTGGTCCAACTGATCTTCTCCATCCTTCTCCAGCACCACATAAAGTTTTGAAATGTGGTTATGATACACTCTATTTGAAAAAAAATAATCCCTCTTATTAACAACAAACAATAAAAAAGAGAATATATTCTGTGATGAGAGTGTTAATACTTTTAATTCCTTGAAAAATTCTCTACAAGTTTCTCTATAAACATATCCCATTATTATCCTAATTACCCTTTTCTGCATTTTAAATTTACAGAGATATGTGATGAGTTTCCCCAGCACATTATGTCATAAGACATAATTGAGTGAAAAAGGGAATGAAAAATGTTCTTCAGAGTAGAAATAGAAAAAATGTGGTTTAATATTTTGAATCAAGTAACATGACATGCTTAGTTTTTTTGTCAGCGAATCAAAATGGTTCATCCTTGTTAGTGAATAATCAACAGTTAGACCGAGAAATTTTGTATAAGTAAATGTAGGAATTAATTTATTATTGCAATTAATATTTATTTCAATTTGGTTATTATTTCTAGTTGTAAAATTAGTAAACTGGGTTTTGGTAAAATTTAAGGAAAGTACGAGTAAGTTTTATTTAAACCAGTCACTTAAAATTTTAAACACAGTGTTAATATTGTTATTAAAGTTAGTAGGATTTGAATGGGACAATAAGATGCTAGTGCCATCTACAAATAAAATAGGAACAGATTTATCAATTACAAACTTAGGTAAGTTATTTATAAATATGTGGAAAAGCAAAGGTCCCAAAACCGAAACCTGGGGGACAACATGTTCAGTTTTAGCCCAAATTGAAGTTGTAATATTACTGTTCTCATTATGCAGTAATGCTCTTTGATATCTGTTGGTCAGATAGGGTTTGTAAAGTTTATAATGGTTACCAGTTATACCATAGAATTCAAGTTTAGATAATAGAATTTTGTGATTAAAACAGTCAAGGTTTTTTAAGTCGCAAAAAATACCGTCTATTAATAAATTATTATTCAAAGCATTTAGGATTTTATTAGTTAACTGATATGTAACATTATCAGTATTTAGTTTAGTTCTAAAGCCATATTGTTCCTTACTTAAAATAATATGATCAGTCAGATGCTTCAGCAGTCCAGTTTGTATTACTTTTCCAAAAATTTTCGAAAACGAGGTTAAAATTGATGTTGGCCTGTAGTTAGACATATCATTTTTATTACCTTACTTAAATAGAAGTCTTATAATTGCATATTTTAACCTATCGGGGAAAACTCCTGTAAAAAGAGTCCTGTTGCAAATATAATTTAGTGGACAGCTAAAGAAATGGGAACATAATTTTAATAACTTACTAGGAACTTCATCATTACCAAAAGAATTTGATGATTTAAAAGACATTACTATATTTGCAACTTCTTCAGTGGTATTACAATGATAGTTAATACTTTGCCTCACCAGTTGTATTGTTTCCACTAAGTTTCTCATGTTCATGTCACTGCTATGGGGTGGCACACAAGGATTTGTTTTACTCAAGAACAAAAACAACATAAGAATCGGTTAGATCTTAAACTTACTGGCCAGTGTCCTTTTTAGAAAACAGAGTAAAATGCTTACATTGTTTTAACCCATTGGGACACACAGTCGTCTGTGAGACGCTGAGCCATCGAGGCCGATGCTGTTAATTCTAGCTTTGTCAGTAGATGGCATAACATGTCTTATACCGTTTGAAAGCTGAAGAAACGATCTATCGAATGGTATATCATACAGATTGTATCAGTTTTTAGGTAATAAATGACCTTGAAATGACCTTTTGCGTAGAAAAAAATTAGTGTCCCAATGGGTTAAAGTGATAGTTACAGAAATTTAAAAACTTTGCTCTTGTGTGGCATATGTTTGTGTGTGCGTGTTTCTTCCTTCATAACAAAGTTTTCGAAAACTGCCTGCTAGTCTGCTGTTTAATTTCCTATAGTCAGGCTACCAACATGACAGCTGAGTTCTGAAATTTCTTTGTGTCTTGTTAGTTTGAGTGATATTGTGAAGAGTTTGTTCCAGGAGCTAATTGTTTTGATTGTTACAACCACAGACTCTGACCACATGATTTGAATAGTAATGAAAGCCTTATACACTCTTACATT
>Ga0209628_10002375_pt1 | contig 12743 bp, 6 predicted proteins | sample TergutCu122P4_FD_187285 | JGI IMG/M metagenome (GOLD analysis project Ga0209628, IMG submission 187285) | Cubitermes ugandensis P4 segment gut microbial communities from Kakamega Forest, Kenya - Cu122 P4 (SPAdes) (version 2) | ecosystem: Host-associated > Arthropoda: Insects > Digestive system >...
AAAACCATCTCACTAACACACTTACATATACAGAACAACATAGTTCTGACATTCTTCACCATGCTAATGCCCCAGTTACAATTACAGTCATCTGGGATGTGAAGTTATGCTGTCTGTTCAATAGGTGCCAATATTCAGAATAAAAGGCCACCTACATCTTCAGGATAAAAAAAATTTCAAACTATGAGCACCAGGGTTCTCCAAAACATTAATACAAATCTGCCAGAGTGCAACATTATATCTTAAGATATCATACCAATATTCACCACAATGAAAACCTCAAATATCACATGACAGGGGTGCACAAATTTTCCAAAAATCTAGGAGACACCTCAGAATTTTAGACACCAGATAGGCAACATACAGCAAATTCCATATGAGGACCCACAGATATGCATTAGACACCACTGTACAAAATTTGGTCACCTGTGACTGGTGCATCCTGTCATATAATGCTCACACTGTTCATGGAAGATAAATATCTGAAAGACAAAGTTGTCTCAGCTCTCTGAGAGTAATGAACAATATTACAAGTAATGCCAGTGTGACTAAAAACAGCAAGAGTATGTCACTTACCAACTGGAGGCTGGTACATTGTTTCACTGAAGCAAGTCAGAAGAAGTTTAAGCAGCTCTGTTCTGTTTGAATCATGGGCAGGGTAACGTGGTGGAGAGTGTGCAAACCCCACCCCAGCTTCCCAGATATATTCACAACTGTCAATGGCCTGAAGATCCTCTGCCTTGTCCTGTATGAATACACAAATGAAATGTAAATATCACTGTCACAACTCCTTGGGTTAGAACATAACTATTAGGGTACATTTCTAGTTACTTACTGGACCAGATTTTCTATTTGCAGCAACAGTGAAGTCCGGGCAAAACAGCAAATCCTGTGAAATTATATTTGATGCATCAATTCAACACAAAATGAACAACTATAAACTTGTCCTATTGTTAATCACAAGAAATGTACATACTGAGAACAATGAACACTCTGGATTGCATTCATACTAACCCTTCCAGTACAGCAAAAAATTTAATGACATTCCTAAATAGTGATGATCTTATACGGCCAAAATTCTGAATTTGGAGGGTTCTTTCTTTTCATTCACATCAGTTCAGTAGAGTAAAAAAGTCATTCCTACCATCTACGAACCTTCACAGATTCAAAATCAATGTTAATAAACTGCAATACACAGAATATGCTGTATTTCAACATAAGCTTTCCAAGAATATGTTCAAAATTATGTAAAAAATAACTTATGTGCAGAATATGGTGTTATGAAATGCTTTTCTCTTGTAATACATAGCCATGATTGCCCTGCATTGAGAAGAAACAATTCTAAAAGCACTCCATACAATGCTTTCCGAAAAACAGAATTCAAATATAGAACAGGCATCAAAATTGCAATTTCTTTACAGCAATAAATGTATCTTACACAGACAGCAGTGATGAGTGATTGTGCCAAGGGCATCGACTGTACCGAAGCTTCATCTTGTGACTGTCCTGGTAAAGTGGACCAGAAAAAACCTCGCCAATCTGGATCTTCAAAGATGTATGGCAATACTCGAGTCAGCAATCGCACACAGTTCAGAACTGAACACAAAAAACAATTACAAAGCTGTACCACAATACCCAAGTCAGCAGTCATACACAGTTCAGAACTGAACACACAAAATAATTACAAAGCTGTACTGCAATACTTGAGTCAGCAGTCATACACAGTTCAGAAATGAACACACAAAATAATTACAAAGCTGTACTGCAATACTTGAGTCAGCAGTCATACACAGTTCAGAATTGAACTCACAAAATAATACCAATATATTTTATGTATAAACACAACAGAACTACTGGGCTGAACTGTTGAACATGCCTAGTACCAAACCATGATACATTTTTAACAGGTCCTATCAGTTTCTTACCTGACTGTATCAAGAATATATGTATTATTCCCCACATTATTTGTAATACATTAACTCCAATACACTGTCACGAATGGCACTACAGAATATATCTTCTAAATATATGGAAATGGATGACGTTGATTAAGGGGATATGAAATGGTCACACACAGGGAAAACATGAGCTGAAGAAGGTTGAGATGTTAGTGTTTTAGTGGTTAGCAAATTACATTATTGGACCACAGAATGTGAAGACCCTGTATCAAGTGTAGAGTTATTATGCACCAAATGCAATGACATAATGTTCTAACTCAATAACTGAACTATGTCTACATAAAAAAATCCTTGGCAAGCTGATAAACAATGTGCCAGTCAATAAACTTCCCACCTTCTATCAAATCTAAACTTATGTTGACAAGAGCACACCACTACACTATACAACCATCCAGTTGAATCTATTCCACACAATAACATCATTTGCCCTTAAAATTCATTCTGACATGTTCTGCCCATCAAAACATAGGCACTTCTTCCATTTATAAGTGAATTTTTAGATTTTTATACAACAATTTCCCATTTCATACATTTTTAAAGGCTTTACATTTATTACTCCTTTCTTGGTGGTCAAACTGTACCACAGTCGAGGATCAACTGTGGATCCCTTCATCGCTTGCACATGACCTATCCACGCACATTTTCAGTTCCACAGTTTTTGTTATTTATTTTTTAATAACCGAAGTTATCACAGAGATGTTGCAGCAAGGTTTCAACTTCCAAAAGTAGTTTTGATGACTTCAATACTGTAGAAGATAATGTGCTGTGGCTTAATAAGCACTGTAGACCTGTGTAATGATAGCCCTGAGGCGGAGGACTCAAGTGAGGTAAAAGAAGAAGGTGCACTTGTGCCACGAAAACAACTTCAGGCTCATAATTTTAAGCAGCCCATTACGACTCACATTTTATTTCTTTTATTTTTCTTTCAAAATAAAGTTAACTATGAAGCCACAATGACCGGATAATAAAATACTGAAACATTATTAAATAGGTGCTTCAGATCAAAATACAAAAGTTCATACAAAACTATGTAACTATTTTTTCATCCTTGCCTTGAAGTTCTTTTTCACTGGTTGACTTAGAAACTTCTTACACAGAAATGTTGTACAGATGTTGTACAACTATCACACTGTTATGGTACAATCTACATTAACATGCTACTTGCCCAATCAGTCAACACAACATATATTCATTAAAAACATGGCCACATGTTTGGTTTATAAAAGGATAACCATCCTCAAGCCTGAATTACAAGAGGCAAAAAGGTGGTTATTTCCAATTGTAATTAGGTTACAGACCTCAAACTTTACTATACAAATATACACATAATGTACTGGAATACAGGGATATAAATGGAGCAGAATGCCAGTACAGTATAGTTTGAAGGCATAAAATGTTAAAGATATTCAATAAAATAATATAATGTAGGCAACAATTAGATATAAAACATTTTTTAGAAGCACTGTGTTGTTGTTACTGGATCATGAAAGTTGTAGAAAAGTGCGTACAAAGTACTGTTAGCTTCAACTTGCATTCTAGTTACGAGATGTTTTGTCTTTGTTGTTAGTTTTGACTGTGCCAGTGTGGTAGTTTACTTGTTTAATGTTGTTCAAACCTTGAAATATACAACAAATCACCCTCCCAGATCTGAGTACACGTCTTGCTAGCTTCATATGTAAATGCCAAGGCAAAACATGTAGCATTGTTCTCAATGGATATATGATGTGTTGACCGAATGGAACACTTTTTTCATTTAATAACGCAATGGGGATGTGCCACCTTAAACTAAAGTTACTTTCCATTGTGACTTCAGTTTCCAAACCATGATAATCTTACCCGTTTGCTGTTCATGGTGCGTTCTACAACTGCTATCAACTGCTTTCACTAACTTTTCAACCGCCTTATAGCATAAAGTTGCTAAATTTGATGGGGCTTCTTCTCGAAGAGCTCGAATTTCTGGTGCTGGCACCAAGGTGAAAATATCTTGTACATTAGTTACATTCTCAGACCAGAACTGGTCCCAAAAACTGTCATCACTAGCATCAATGGGCTGCAGGAAAAGAAGATTTATGCCATTTTGTCATGTAGAATGCATAAAAAAGGAGCATTTGCAATAAAATTAATGAATCATGGTGTCACAGAATATAGAACATATGGATCTTCATTACTGGCTAATTGAACAAATGACAGCAGAAATCATTACTACAGATATAATGGCTGCAAAAACAAAAAAATGTCAGAAATTTTTTTCTGCAGGTGTTACAGAATTCACAAAATCATGTACTAATTTTGTTTTTATTTGAATAAAAACTCCTCTACTTTATCTGTGTTGTTATATCAGAACCAGTGTTTTAGAGCTCACAATCTATTGTGCACTTAAACACAGGTCTACACAACAAACAACAGCTCATCATGCAAGATCACATGCAACCCTGTTTTATCATTGCAAAGATCTGTGCTAACATTTTCTTGTTATACCACTGCTGTGTCTATACTTTTTCACGCTTCATTAACCTAAACATATTTTCTGTCATGCTTCTCAAACAGAGCTCCTTCCTAAAAATGTCATCAGTCTATCACATTTTTCTATGAACTGCAATATATGCAACTAAAGAAATGCATACAGCACTTAAACAGCATACTCAAATACGAATATGAACAGGTTTTGTGTGTGTACTTTGGTGCAGTCACAACCTTACAATGGTGCATGATTTGATTTGGTGTGGTGTGGTATGTTGTAGTGCAGTGTAATGTAGTGTAGTGTAGTGTGTGTGTGTGTGTGTGTGTGTGTGTGTGTGTGTGTGTGTGTGTGTGACACAGAGAGAGAGAGAGAGACTGAAATGTTTTATTAGCTGACATTATCAACTGTTAAGATCATGTGATGTCTATGGTAGAAGAATGAAATATGATTCCGAGTAGAGATGCAATGGTGACAGGAAAACTGACGTTCTTGGAGAAAAGTAGTCTCAGTGCCAATTTGTCCAGCACAAATCCCAGAGATTGGCCTGGGATTAAGCCCAAACCTCCATGATGAAAGGCCATGACTAACTGTATAAGATACTGAATTATGCCTTAACATATCATCACAAGTAACAGGGTGAGAGGCACTGAACTAGAAGTAATAACTAATGTCAGGGTTCCCATCAAATACAACCTTTAAACATATTCTCATTAGACTAAATACTTAATCTTGCTATACGTTTCATCACATGGTACATCTTCAAGCATACTATATATGCCAGTTGATATTGCAAAGATATAATTAATAAAAATATGTGAACTGAATCATTATGGTTTGCAATTTGTTGGTATTTTAGATCTAATGTATAGAAATTATCACCAAATTACTGATTACATAGGGACCTTCAATTTATGTTCTTCACTTGGGATACATGATCAAGCTTCATGCCCACACAGACCAGGTATAATTACAGCTATGTATGCTTTAACATATTGGCACAACGAAAAAATATTATGAACTCACTTAGCTATTTGTTTGAAATCCTCAAACTGTGTGATCTAATGATCTTCGTTTGGGATAGACTATTATAATTTTTACTGGGCATGTACGCTTGGCTGAAAACTCGTTTCGTTACGCCCACCTGCAGATTTGACTTGATTTTCCAAAATGTCAGTTTCTTACTACTAAAAGACATTGATGAGTATTTAGACATTTCGTTATTTATAATCTATTACATAATGATTGCAAACATAAATATTAACAAATGATTAACATCTGCAACGCTCAAACTTTAATCTGACGGGGACAGCTGGTAACCACTCCGAACGTCACCACCACGCACTGTAACCATACCACGACATATACAACAACAATAATGTACTTCCTCCACCAACAACTGCTACGAAAATAACCTTTATATTGATAAAATACTAGTAAAGTCAGCAACTTACATGTGTCTTAGTTGTAAGTTGAACTACTGCTTTCCTAAAATTTAGTTTCGTGTCTGCATTCCCCATCTCAAACCACGACTTGCCAACCACCAAACCTGTTATCAACAACGCACGAAGTCAATATTCGCCATGGATATTCACATCGTCCTGCTAAGTACACAAAACTCGGGGCAACACTTCTTCCCGTTGGTTCGATTACGTTTGCCTGGAATCGTGGCGGCAACGAAAAAGTGATTTGAACTTGTGCCGTTTAACATCACTGCATCACTTGTAGGAGTTAACGCACCGCCGAATGAGGGGTGCTGAAGGTACGGTTTTATTTCCATTTCATCTGTGAGGTTGTCCTCATGCTTAATTAATCGTCACGCCATGAAGGCATATGGGCACAGAGCATGTGTGGCCATATGAAGAAGTGGAGGTACATTCATAGCAGCAGAGGTTTTTTGGCTCCCGGGTCGAATAATCGCAGTGGCTGTGCCTAGCAGATATGACTTTGGACAAACACAGTCACTGTTGAATTTTCTTTTCTGTGGCTGAGTGGTTTAAAATATAATGAGCGCAGAAAATCATTTTTTTTTTTGTTTAAAATAGTAATTTTTTCCATTCATTTTCCTCCCGTTGCACTGTACTGTCCGGTGCGGCTGCTACCACCCTCCTCCCAGCTATGCGAATGCCAGCATGGTGTTCTTCTCACAGAATTCAAAACCCACTTTCCCATTGCAGACTCCAAGAAAAATAAACGCTGCATGCACAATGCCATGAATCCTATCATCTACAGTGTTTCCAACTTAACCACAATTCACAAGGCAATTAGTGAAACGTCTCACTCCTTTCTCACGTTTTATCTACATTAGGTTGGGTTATTTTTCATAGATTATGTAACTGTAACCCTCTCTCTCAATTTAAGTTAGGTTAGGTTTGGTTATACCAATGTAGTTCAGCAAAATGAAGAAATTCATGTATACAATGCCATGTCAACAGCTGACTCAGTGTCCTACACTTTTATTTTAGCTTCATGTCATTCATAGTGATTCATAAGCATGACAGAAACTATCATATTCTGATCACAGGTTGGAGTACATGCATCAGCATTATCAGCATCTATTTCTTCAGCTTTTTTGTAGTCACTAAGTTGTAAAGTACTGCAGTAATTTTGCTACACATTCCTTACTTCTGCCTGGCAGTTTTCATCTTCAGGATGTACAGGAGTACGTTACAAATAACAAAAGTACTACATGGCTAAACCCTCAAAACCAGAGTCACACATCTTAAAATTCCCTTTGAGGTTGGGAAGTCTGGTACACATAGCTTAAGTTACTGGTTGAAGATGCTGTGCTACAACCAGAAATAAAGGAAATGCTTTAAACAGTGTGGGTAGTGGCAACCTCTGTCACAGAATAGTAAATGGTACTGTACCTGGGTTTGTAAAATGTTCTGGGCTTGTTCAACACCAGTAGGTGAACTAGGCTAGTGACTGGGGTAAGATGAGAGTGTCAAACCTAATCTTTGTGTATTTTAGAGACTTATTTTTAACGTAAAGCCATGAATTAATATTTCAATCATAAATTTTCATTTCAAAACCTGCTGGAAATTTCCACCTTCTGGGATGTAACCACATGTATTTGGTAGAAATTTAGTGGCCTCCATCTTTGGCACTCAAGATGAGGGCAGTGGTTTCTACAGAACATTGGTAAATGCCTAACAATTACATCGCATCACATCCCAGAAGACCACAATATTCAGGTAATTTCTTATGTAACTTCTTCTGTGGGCCACTTTACATAAAAAAATATCAGGATCCGTTAAATTACTTCAGTTCTGTATGACTAAATTACATTGCATTGTATCACTGGTAAATTGTTTGCACTTTGCTCCATGTCAGTACAAAACTAAAATGACTATTTTCCTCTTAAACAATAGAAAAGGCTCCTTATAACTTCATGTCCTTAATCAACTGCCAGAACCTGAACCACAGCACCACAGTTTTGTAGTTGATTTAGCCATTCTTGAGGAAGTAATATGACGCTGGAGAAAACTGTGCAGTGAGAGCTTCATGATTTGTATTCCTCATCGAGTATTATTACAATCATTAACACAGGAAGGATGAGATTAGTGGGGCATGTATCATGCATGGGTGAGAAGAGAAATGAAGAGAAATACATACAGGGTTCTGGTGGAAAACCCTGAATGCAAGAGAACACTTGGAAGACCTAGGTATAGGTAGGAAATTACAATGGGTCTTCAAATAATGGGATTGAGTTCCATTGAATCGTCTGCCTCAGGCAGAAGCCAGTTGTCAGCTGCTGTGAACAAGCTCTTGTGAACACAACAATGAACCTTCAGGTTCCATAAAATGTGTGAATTTTTGCCTAGCTGAGGAACTATCAGTTTCTTAATAAGGACTCATTAACATCAGCCTGATCTTGTGTGGTCAGTGTGGTCTAATAAGTTAATGAACAGCACCACTCTTTGATATGGCAAAATAAAAAGAATGGCAGTCAAGGTTAATAAATTGAAGAAATGTGAAAAACCAATCGATATTTTGAAACTCACTTTTATGATTTCAACATACAAAGCAGTCAAAGGAAGAGAGAAAGAAAAACAGAGGCACAAAGAGACAGAAACCATTGTTGTATTCTATTTCATAGCCCTGCATGAGTGGATCAATGAGGAAATGTATATAAAGGTACAATAACAACATATTATGTGGCTGCTAACAATGGAAGTTATTGGTTTGTTTACCTGAACAAAATCTGTTATATCTTTAATGGAGGAAACACATGTCCTGAGGAAAGAAAATAACCCTCAAATACATAGGATACAAAAAAGTGAATAAAGGGAGATATCTGTGAATTGGTGCCAGGTTTATGTAGATGGTAATGTCACACCAAATTGTAATGTGAAGTAAAGGTAAAAATGTTAAAGTTGTCTCTGTGCTTAACAAATAAAAACTCCCTGAACGTGTGTGGGGTCATGGTGGTTCAGATCCACATTTTGATAAATCTTTGTTCTATGCAGAGGTTAGTGTGACCAGCTTCATGCACTGATTGCTAAAACACTGGGGAAAGTGCCTCCCCACTCCCATAGCCAATGGATAGGGGCCTGTGTGGGCCCCACAGTTCACCAGAACACTGGAAAAAAGAAAATCTCTGTACTTGCTACCTGTTCACATGTGAAGTGAATTCAGAAAATAATTTAAATTAAAAAAATATTATTTATTTGTCATTGATGTGAAGTACTGCAGTGTTTGCTTTTAGACATCTTCTGTCACATGCACTTGATATTTTAAATATTATCTATTGTCAAAAGGTGAAGTACAAGCGTTCTCAAATTCTAGCAATTTTGGTTTTTTATTTCCCACCCTTGATCTCTCTTCCTTCCCAGTCCTCCCACCTATACAAAGAAATACTCCAATATTAAAATAGGCACAACTATGATTTTGTTCCTTTCTACATGTTTATGTTCACATTTTGTGCTACTTGAGGTTTTCACAGCAGTGTTCTTTAATATCCAAAGGATTGTGGGCTATTACACGGTGCCAGTTGGTACTGGCACTGAACAGGAGACTCCTTCTACAGGAACACAGCCCACAATGGTATCCATTATTATTTATTTGTGATAGGAAGATAGACTTATCCTTGTTAAAGATGTCACTTGAATGTGATCCACTACCCAGCTACAAACATACACTATCATTCACAGGAAGCAATATACTCTTGGCATGATTACTATCTGCGCTGCTTTGTGAGATGTCCCTGTGCTCAGACAGGACTCCAAGCTGTGAGGACAGTCATATACAGAATATATCAGGGATGTCTGCTATACTTTCAGGAGAATGTTCCTTTGATTAAATTACATGCATATAACCAAATGCACCTGCATCAAAAGTTGAACAGTTACGTAAATAAAGGTGGGATACATTGTAAACAGTGAGAGATGTCATACCTTTACAGATTACCAAATACGTATTAAAATGAGAAGAAATTTGTAGTTTCTATAATTTTAACTCTTGTAATTAAACTCCTATTTAACATGTGAATGACATAAAGACATGAATTAAACTTTAAAGACTTGTATTAGTGTCATAAAATTATTAGTGTTCCAAGACTGTACATGACATGAACTGGCTTGCATTTTGTTTGGCGTGGCTTGACTATTGCCTTTAGGACAGTCCTGAACAGTGTGTGGGTAACACAGCATGTAGAAGAGGTACAATCTATGGAACCACAAGAAGATCACATTTTTCTCATACCATTATCTTCATGCCTGTTCAACTCTGGATGTAGGTATGTTTGATTATATTGACATAAATTACCCTAAGTAACATACTCCTGAAGTATGGCATATTCCTCTTGGTACAGTCTGTATAGAAATATAGTAGAGAGCAGTGTCAATCATCACACCATTCACTGACAGCAGACACACAGTCTCTCTAAATACTGGATCCCAACTCATTTTTCACATGTGAGATCACATATAGTCTCTGGAAAGCTTAAAATCTTGGACAATGGAATTGTTACATGTGTTTAAACGTGTACAACAAAACTGGGGATGGTTCAAAGCAGAATGGGGGTACATGCCTATGACAGTTGCTTGCCAAAGCTGTTACACTTCTCAATTATGATAGAAATGCAATAAAATAAATACATACTATGTTTTACTGTATAAAATTTTATTTGTAAAAAAGGGGGAAGGGACTTCATCTCTTGCGTGCACTTCCTCAGCCAACAACCAGTTGCTGAATATATGATTTTGAACACAAAACTGAAGGTAATTTATTAGTCCTAATTAAGATAAAAGTGTTTCAACTTTGTGCAAAATCATTGGCTAAGGGTCACATAATTACATATGTATATAATTATATTTATATATAAATACTATAATTACTAGTACTTAAAAGTGACAAACTTGGACATAATGCAAAATGTACATATGTTCCAAGCCTGAATGTTCAAGAGGTAGAAATGTAGTTTACAAGAAAAAAATGAAGTACTTGCATATAAAACGAAGCAGAATCCAATACTGCATATTTCTATCTGTCAAACAACTCAGGCAATTACTAGTCACGAAGCTGAGATAAGAGCACAAGGATACTCTTGGCTTACAAACCAACACTTCTCACATCCAAAGTATAAATTAAAATATTTAGGTGACTGAAACATATGAAAGCATATAAATATATAATTTTGTTATTTTCTGTTCTGTGTGATCTAATTCAGCATTCGTGACATAAGGATACAAAATTCTTCCTTCAACCCATGACCATCAATGTACAATTAGCAATGTGTAACATCATGTGTTACAGGACTGTTAACAATCTACAGTCTTCTCTTAAGAAAACAAATATTCAGGGCAAAACAAAACATCAGACATGTATAACTCCATGGTGAAGGTAAAGTTGTTCCTGTCTATGCCATGAAGGCATACAGGAGGAGCAGAGGTGTAGCTGCACTCATTCTTAACCTTGAGGTGAGTGGTCAACTTCACACCCCAGCTGCTTTACCTCCAAGGAAAAAATGGCTGGTACCAATTGTGTAGGAGGCTGGGTGGGCCCCAGAGCTGGTCTGGATGTTTTGGAGAAAAGACAGGTCTTCTTGCCCTTGGCAGGAATTAAACCCTGGATTATCCAGTTTGTAGCCTAGTCACTATACTGACTATGCTTAAGTCTTTGACACATATCAAATTTAGCTTGTAGAAAATCAGTCTACGGATCACATGGTTTGTTACACACAGCACAGTCAGTCAAATTGTGCAGTGGAGTATTTCTAGATTCAACAAAATTACCCAGATTAAGTCAACAGTCAGTCATCTTCTTGCATCTAATGCAAATGCTGTCTGCAAAATGATAGACTGGAAGACAGAAGGATTGAGGAAGTCGAGAAAAGGCACGGTCAGTGCAGTTAACTTTGCACATTCTCTCTTCCTCTTTTTGTCCTGTCATTTTGGCACCCATTGTAATTATTTGAAAATGTCTATTGGCATGCTGCATGGCCATTCACACTGCACTTTGCAAACTGTTCATACACTGCCCACGACAAGCCATGCAATGCTGGAGATGGGTTTATCGCCTTCATCACTACAACATGTGATATGCAATGTTTGTAGTCGCTGAAGAAACAAATGTTCTCTCCAGCGGGGAGAGGATTGAGCACACAAATTGAGTTCACAACAGCTCAACTTCATCTCCGTCGTGTAGCTGCTGCCATTATCATTTTTTTCAACATAGGTTCTGGACTACATACTTTAGGATCACATTTCATTTGGCCATCTCCTCCACATCTGAAAAAAAAATCATAAATAAGATATAATGCTTGTAAATCTATTATTACGCTATACAGGCAAGGGCTCTGCACCCCAATTTATAAGTTTTCGTCTCACACAAATTTTGCATTAAGATTTCATACTGTGAAATATGAACGACAACTTAGTTGTTTAGAACATAAAAAGTAGGATCTGTAAACAGCTAAAAGAATCATAGTAAGCTGAATCCCGTTGTTTTCAAGAAAAATAAAAGGCTTTGAAATCAAATGAATAACAAAACTGTGAAGTTTTATGATTTCAAGTTACATAACTACCTCCAGAAATGCAGCTTTCATGTGAGGCAAAGGATAATTGTAATTTTCATATTTAACTTTCAGAAGTTCCCTAAAATTAACCTCAGACCAACAGACTGTTTTCAGCATTACATCTTACAGTAAACAAGTATAATATTAATTCTTGCACTACTTTGGTGCAAGAAATGTTCCATGGTAAGTGACAAGTGGCATGTGACCATTCTTGTTGTAGTTTGTTTCTTTATTCACCTTGTTTTACTGTGTGGCTTCATGTGCATATAATAAACAAAACACACGCATCAACAGACTGAAATTGTTT